>JAABUO010000230.1_pt1 | contig 139520 bp, 159 predicted proteins | sample 5559291 | NCBI WGS metagenome assembly JAABUO01 (sample SAMN10711878, study PRJNA513372) | rock metagenome | isolation source: Antarctica rocks | place: Antarctica: Victoria Land, Finger Mt sud
AAATAGAAGCTTTTGTACCAACCTTCTTCTGTATTCTTAATATTCAGTTATAGCTACCTCTAAAGATCAAGCACTATCAACCCTGACCTCCATTGGTTGTATCATCTAGGCACGGTCCTGACAGAAGATGACTTTGAAAAAAGCTTCAAAGTCAAAATAGTCAGAACAATGAAGATCTTCATCGTCTGTCGAGCTGACAGTCACACAGATGTCTGATGAATAGACATTGAAGCTGAGAATCATGTCTGCTATGACATAAGCTTGTTCGATGAACAGTCATATTGAAAGATCATTGATAACAGCATTGTTACTGCAAATAATGAGACAGTACTCATCATCAAGAAGAGTTCAATTATGATTGACATTTTGCTGAACAATCAATCAATCAAAATTTGACTAATCAATGTTTATCACTGTTCAGAACTACACTATAATTTGATGTCAGTCGATCAGATGAAAGTCAAAGAGTATACATGTAGTATAAAGAACGACGAATTTCGTTTCATGAATTCTAAAGATGTCGTCGTTCTCATCGACTCAAGAAATGATGAGAAAGCATATTTTGTCAGGAACTGAGCTAGACTAGAGATACTATCAATATAGATGACTGATATTATTATTACTTTGATAGAATCTAGATACAAGACAATACATCAGATAATGTACAAGATGAAAGACAAAGAGCGAAAGAAAAGAACGAAAGCTCGACTTCTATATACATGAATCGAGCAGAATCAAGGCTAGACAGTAGTTCTATTGACTTAAGATTGCAGAAGTTCGCGCACACAGCTGAGATGATCAAAACAGAATTGCTGAGACTAGATTAAGATGACGATGACTAGATTGATGACTTGATTCATTGAACTGCGAAACAGATTCAATGAATCGAGATTATCTAAAATATCGACGATCTATGTTCTAAATTGAATTGATGACCTGACATCATGACAGTAGCTCTTCTCTTCAAGACTGAGCTTCTGCGAGACGACGAGAAGAAACAAGACGAGACGAGAAAGAATTGAAGACGAAGACTGAAACGAGACGAGAATTGATGAGAACGCATTTTAATGTGATGAAGCACAGACGAAACTGAAATAGATCTGAGTCACATCTGAGTCAGATCTGAGCAAGATGTCTGAAAGACGAGACGAGATGCATTTTAACGTGATGATGCACGAGAAATTGAAACACATCTGAGTCACATCTGAATCAGATTTAGACAAGATGTCTAAGTCAGATTTAGACAAGATTTGAGTCAGATCTGAGCAAAAGAGAAACGAAACGCAGTTTAATGTGATGATGCACAGACGAGACTAGAATACATCTGAGTCACATCTGAATCAGATTTAGACAAGATGTCTGAGTCAGATCTAGACAAGATCTGAGTCAGATCGAGACTGAATCGAGATGATGAAGATTGAACTTAGAGTTCTTGACATTGACATTGAGACATCACACACGACAGTACATGTGATTCTTCAGCGACAGAGTTGACGAGATGATATTCATCGAGCGCTTGCTCACAATTATTCAGAAGATGAAAAGACTCTCAAGTAGAAAAGTGATCTTCTCAATCGACGTAATACTTGAGCAGAAGTGAGTTATAGCATCTATCACGCTTGAAGTTTAGTATGCTGTTTACATATCAGAATCTTTCGTCATTCTCAACGACAACAAGTTCTCAAGATTTCTGACGTTGATTTGAAAGAAGATCACTTGCGATATGACTCAGAAGAATGACATGAAAGACTGAATGAATCTTCATGAATGCTGAAAGATTTAACTCGATGATCAGAGAATTGTTCTTGAAGACACGCTTGATCTTGAAGAGATCAACGTTACGATCATCTAACTTGACAGCGAGGCGAGCGATGCTGAGATTGCAAACATTCAGTCAGACTTCATCTTCGACGAAGTATCTAGAACAAGAACAACGAAAGAGATTGACATTGAATTCGTAGATGATTTGAGCTATAAGCATCTCATCACGTAGATGCTCAGTTAGTTTCTTCATCTTCTTAATGAACTCTTCGACATTGATTAACTTGTCTCGAGCTTGAGATGTAAGATTCTCGAGCAGAGAATCAGAAGACTCAAAGTCTAGACGTGAGTTCTGACTCGAATTGATCAAGAAGAGTGATGCTAGAGTGATTGATGACGATGCGTTATTGACGACGAATTCGACTTCAGAAAGTCACTTAGCTCAGTCATTCTGCATGTAGTTGACGAAGACTCGAAAATAATGCTTCATGACAGCATTGACTCTCTCGATTTGATCATCGATCTCAGAATGATACGTCGTTGATAACTTAACGTCTATCTTCAGCATTTTACACATATGCTTTCAAACATTGAAGATGAATTGTGTGTCTCGATCAGACACGAAGAACTCGAGTAAATCATGATGTTTTCAAACATGAGCATAGAAGCAGTTGATGACTTCTTCAACTTTCATAGAAGTGATGAGAACTAGATGTCTCATTTTGATAAGACGATCGACGAAGACTAGAACATATCTATATGTGATACTCATGAAGATACTGAGCGATAAAGAATCTACATAGTTCATGAAGACATCACGTCAACGACGTTCGAAAATTGAAAGAGAACGCAATCATTCTTGAGTTCGTTGTCTAGAGAGCTTGAAACGTGTGCACAGTGACAGTTTCGTACGAAGCGTTGAACATACTTATAAATGTTTGATCATCAGTAGACTCGACTGATCAGTTCATAGCTTTTTGCTCTTTCTGAATGATCATTGACGACACTATCATGAGCGAGCTGAATGATACGAAGACGTAGTTTATCTGAGTTGAGCACGTACTTTCTTTCTTGAAAGTACAGATGATTCTCGTGTTCTTCACACTCGACTAGAGAGATCTTGTTGTGATGTTGTGCTTCATTGCGAAGCGCTTCGATTATCTGAGCTGCGAATTTGTCATTGATTTCGACTTGCTTTCACAATGTCTGAGTGAAAGTGTCAGCAGAATCTTCATCAAGATTCAGAGTGTCTTGATCTAGCTGAGACTTGACGTCTTCAACGTCGAATTCTTCAATTTCTAGATTCATGAGAGCTAGAATTTGCGAGAGTGCTGAGATAACTGAGAACAGATGTAACTGAACTGAATCTAGAGCGATGATTTGTGACTGAAGCTTCATGACTTTGATGTCGAAGACGTCAAAGACGAGATTCTCAACAATATCGAGATCTAAAACATGAGTTTTTAGAATTGTCTGATGTTGATATTGATGTCGAGAATCGAATGTATCTCTCTCTTTAGAAAGATCTTCTGAGCGACGTGTCAGAGCATTCAACTTATCATCGATCTTGTCGAAATGATAAGCGATGCGATAGTTGAATCTAGACAGAAACTCGCTTCAACGAGCTTGACGACGACTCAACTGCTTAGTTGACATGAAATACTCAAGGTTTTTGTGATTCATGATCATCTCGACAGAATAGATAGAGTCTTCGAGCTCTGATCAACATTTCTCGAAAGCGCAAACAATGATCATGAGTTCTTTATCGTAGATCTCGTAGTTACACTCGACTGAGTTATGCTTCTTCGAAAAATAAGCGACTGAATGAAGAATCTCGTTCTCATCGTACTGAGAGAGAATGTCTTTGAACACATAGTTCGAAGCATCGATTTCTATCACAATCTTGTGATTTGAATTATAGTGACAAAGAATAATCTTGAAAGTGAAGACTTTCTTAAGAATGTTGAATGCAATCTGACATTTCTGAAATCAGACAAAGAATACATCTTTTTTGATGAGACGAGTGAGCGAGATAGCTATTCTACTATAGTCATAGATGAATCTTCTATAAAAGTTCGCGAAATCTAGAAAACTTTGAACGTCTTTAATGTTGATCAAGATGAGTCAGTTGACAATGATGTCTATCTTAAAAGAATTCATCTTGACTTCTTCGATGATGATTATCAATTCTAGATATGAAACTTGAGTGACGTGAAACTTGCATTTGATTATATTCGTCTGAAGATCTGCTTCTCGCAGCTTTCGCAGAATGAGCTTGACATGAATCTCGTGCTCAAGTTCATTGTTGAAATAAATCAAGATGTCATTCAGATAAGCTGTACAGAACTTATCTAGATGTTCGCGAAGAGTATTGTTGATGTACTTCTGAAATGAGACAGACTCATTACATAGATCGAAGAGCATGACTAGATACTCGAATAATTCAAATCGAGTGCGAAAGATGATGAGAGCTTCATCTTCTTCTTTGATTCAAAGTCGATTGAACGCAGAGATGATATTCAGCTTGATAAAGATTTTAGCTCAACTTAGACGATTCAGCGTTTCTGAGATCAGAGACAGAGAATATCGATTCTTGACTGTGATAGCGTTCAGATCTCGATAGTTCACGCAGAAGCGAAGTTCTTCTTCGAATTTCTTGACGAAGAGAACAGAGACAATCGTCTGAGAGCGACTGACTCGAATGAAATCTTTGCTCAGATTCTCATTCAGATAACGACGAAGTTCTAGAATTTCATCACGACTCATGTCGTACAAAGCGAAGACTGAGAATTGAGCATTTTCTTTAAGATGTATGACATGATCATGAGCTCGATGCAAAGACAAAATATTAACGTTCTTCTTGAAGAAGACATCTAGAAACTCGAAATATCTGAACGATAGAATTGTGACTGAATCGACGTTCTTACTTTGTCTATAGACTTCAAGATCTTCTTGTGTCGTGAATGCAGTCAATTGAAATTTCTTTTTCATTTGATGAAGATTCAGACGATGATTCTTATCATATGTACTGTCTTGAGAGCGAGACGAGAACTGAGCAAGAGTTGAAATGTTCTTTGAACAGACAGTCAAAGTCGCGCGATGCGATTTTGACTCGTCAGAATCTAGACTAGAAGACGAGATTGACTCAATATTCAAGAAGACATCGATTTTCTTTAGAATGATGCTAAACACTTCAATGTCTTTGACACGAGCAGCATGATCAAAGCTTCGAGCTCTCAACTTGACTATGTCAAGTTGTATAAAAGATCAATCGAATTGATCTGCGCGAAGAACAACAGAAGTTCTAAAGAGAAAAGAATTTCGACACTTGATTTTTGATGAGTATTCTTTTTGAATGACTTGAAGAATACGACTAGAAGCTTCTTGTTTCAGACGAGAGACAAGATTGAACGAGATTTGTTTCTTGTGAACGAGCTGAATATTAGTTGACTTCTCATGAGCGAACGAGAAGTTATATTGCTTCTTGTAAGCAGACGAAAAACTGAGTTGCTTCTTTCGAGCGAATGAAGAACTGAATTGCTTCTTGCGAGTGAACTGAAAACTGAGTTGCTTCTTTCAAGCGAATGAGAAACTAGATTGCTTCTTGCGAGCGAATTGAGTGCTGAATTGCTTCTTGTGAGCGATCTGTAGACTGAATTGCTTCTTGTGAGCGATTCGTGAACTGAGTTGCTTCTTGTGAGTGAATTGAGAGCGAGACTGAAGAAAAGCTACTTTGTTAACTTCGAGCGAGAAATTTTCTTCTTGTTGATTAAGATCATAGATCTTGACGAGAATTTGACAACAATGATTAAGACAGAAGAAGAAAGACAAGATGAGAATATTGTGTTCAAAATTGACATCAATGACGTGACGACGAAGTCATGACAGATTCATGACGATGAAATATTGACTTAATTCAATGACATAGAAGAATAGTCTTTCGATGTGTTCGTCGAGAATCATTGTGATTTCGACGACATGAATAATGTCATCGATTAAAGTGACTTGATCATCAAATTCTCGAAGTCTACGAGAATGAGTTAATTGATGCAAGAAAAGATGATGTTGTTGCGCGAAGAATTTATTCATAAAGACATAAGCGAAAACTTCACTATCAATCAGAGTGAGAGCGAGAACTCTAGATTGAGCTTGACGTAGAATACAAAATACTATCATGTGACTATCTTTGAATGTCGAATCGAATTCAAAGAGTTTCAAGACAGATTTAGCAGAAAACTTTCTATATGATTGAAGTGAGAGTGAGAAGATTGAGACTAGTAGACAAGATGATATGTATACAGATCTTTGAGCGCGACTTAGCTCAGAGACTAAACTTTTCTCGCAGACAGCGAGACTTCTTCATCTATACTGACGACGTCACTGTCGTAGACGTTCATGATACGCAGAGTGAAGAGTTTCTTATTTGAACATTCTTTAGCGATTTTGCTCAAATGTTGCAACTTGCAGTAGTAGCACAGCTTTCACTTGTTGCAGATTTTCTTGATCTCAGAAATGATCAGAGTTTTATCTTGAACGATGACAATGACGAAGCTTAGATTCATTGACTCATCGAGAAATGAGAAAGAAAGAGACGAAGATACTGTTGAAACAACAGTCACAGAAGTGATGATCTTTGAATTCAAAGAATTACTGATCAACGCAGAGACGCTCTTGACTTTGACGAACGAAACAATGACGAAGACGAAGCGAGATTGACGATGCTTAAGCTGCTGAAGCTCTTCGTCGATGTCAGAGAATGCTTGAACTCATTGATGAAAGATGAATGATCGAATTTCATCGAGATTTCATCAGAAGAAGACGACGACTTGAGTGAAATAATTGACATTGCGCTTCAGACAGTCAATCAACGAGAAATCTTTCATCAAAGAACATTCTTTCTTTTGATAGAAGAGATTGTAGTAGTCGACAAAGCTATTCGTGTCTTGCTTCAGAATTTCGCGAAGATATAGACGAGCATCTTCTGTCTCGAAAGAATTGTCGCAGCAATGACGCAACTTGTGTTGTCAATCTGCAAAGATGAAAATGATACAGAGATCATTGACTCGATATTGACTCATTAGATTGTGAGTCTTCTTATCTATGATGAGTCGTGACTCGGCATAGGCGATCTTGACTCGATGAGAGAAGTAACGATCGTCGTTCACGTTCATGCGCTGTATCAGACTCTGCTCTCATGCATTCAATCAATCTTTGTCTTTCTCATACTCAGATATGTCGAGAAGCTTCTCGAATCTAGAAGCGATGATGACAGCGACAGAATTTGCAGAGGAATGAACGATGAGAGAAGATTGATTGTTCAAGATTTGTGTGACGATCTGAGTTATCGTCGCGAGAAACTGAGAATTCAATTCTATATAGGCTGAAGAACTGAGAACGATGAACGAGAATGAAATGATAACATCATGTTGTCGAACTTGATTTTGAAGCTCTCGCATTGCGCGAAAGATCTCGACTGAATTTTCGATCACACTTTGAGCGAACTGTTCGACAGCACGCTCATCGTCGATCGAGAAATTGTGAGACGACTTCATTTGAGCGAAAGAATAACTAGACGAGATTTCAACGTATGAAAACGTTGCAGAAAGTGTAGATCTTTCGTAATGTCAGAGACTGAGCTAGACTAGAGATATTATCAATATAAATGACTGATATTATTATTACTTTGATAGAATCTAGATACAAGACAATACATCAGATAATGTACAAGACGAAAGACAAAGAGCGAAAGAAAAGAACGAGAGCTCAACTTCTATATACATGAATCGGGCAGAATCAAGACTAGACAGTAGTTCTATTGACTTAAGATTGCAGAAGTTTGCGCACACGACTGAGATGATCGAAACAGAATTGCTGAGACTAGATTAAGATGACGATGACTAGATTGATGACTTGATTCATTAAACTGCGAAACAGGTTCAATGAATCGAGATTATCTAAGATATCGATGATCTATGTTCTAAATTGAATTGATGATCTGACATCATGACATATTTCGTGAATACATCAATCAATCTTTCAAATTCTCAAGTCAATCTGACAAGCAGTTCAGAATCAGTCAATATGTCATGATGTCAATGACATAAACGATTAGCTCATCTGAATATGACAGACATCAAGCGTCTAGTCAACATGAGCATCGACATCAATGTGAATTCTGCAAATAGTTTAGAAGACGAAGAATTCTCAGAATCGATATGTGAGACTTGTGTCATAGACAAGCAAAATCAAGTCTCGAGTCGAAAATCTCACATCAGAGTCATCAAAGTAGATGAGCTAGTACATATGAATCTCGTCGACGATGATAAAATATCTCAAATCGATGAAGAATTCAGATATGTAGCTACTTTCATTGATGACTACAGTCAATATACGATCACATATTTACTAAAACGAAAGTTCAATTCAAAAGATGAACTTCGAAACTATTTGAAATTGATAAAGACTTGAAACATCTCGATTCATTGACTGCGTTCAGATAATGAAGAAAAGTATGCTGATCATTAAATTATTGAATTGCTCAAAAAGCATGAGATCAAATGAAAGTCAACAACATCATATAACTTGAGTCAAAATGAAGTTGCAGAGCGATGTTTTCACACTCTTTTTGAACGAACTTGCGCTATACTGACTAGCGTCAAATTGTTAATATGACTATGAGATGAAGCAATAATGACTGTCATCTATCTGAAGAACAAAAGTTCTATCACTGCGTTGAACAAAGTAACTTTCTATGAAGCATGACATGACAAGAAGTCTGATCTTAACTATCTACATACATTTGAATGCATAGTCTATCATCATGTGAAGAAAGCTCATCGAAAGCTCAATGACAAGAGCTTAAAATGTCAGTTCTTGAGCTACGAGAAAGTCAATCAGTTTCGCTTGTAAAATGAAAAGAACGTACTAATATCTAGTCATGTTCAATGAGACGAGATAGTCATTGAAGTCGAAGAGTATGATGAAGATCTTTTGATACTAAGCTTCGATGATCAAATCGACGATACATCTTTCTTGATAAAAATCACTGAAAATGCGAAGATCGCGAAAATTATCGACGATCATCAAACAAGAACATCAGTCGCTTCACAGAAAGCTAGTAAAAGCAAATCACTAGAACTAGAATCAAGTGAGTCAGATAGCTCAAGTGATTTTGATGCATATGATGCTTCGAGTGAACATTTCAAATGAGTCATTGCTGAATCTGTTGACTACAGAACATTAAATGATCTCTGAATCAGAAATCATAATTGAGACTTTGTCAGTTAAGCAAATCGAGTTCAAATTGAATTGAATACTTCACAAACAGTGAAACAAGCTAGAGCTAGTCTCGATTGAGAACAATGAAAGCTTGCATTCAGAAGTGAGCTCGATGCTCACATTAAAAATGACATCTTTATTCTGAAGACATCTTCATTGAATCAATGAATACTGTCGACGCGCTGAGTAACTATCATTAAGCGAGAACTCAAAGAAGAGATGATCAAATACAAAGCTAGATGAATGTGTAAGAAATTTCGTCAGAAGCAGAAAATTGACTATGATGAAATCTTTGCTTCGATGATCAGAGTCACGATCATCAAAATGCTTCTAGCATTGACGATCAAATATAACTACGAAGTTGAATAAATGAATGTCATCATTGCTTTTCTAGAAGCACATCTAAAAGAAAAGATCTGAGTGCAGCAATCGTCGAGATTTGAGCAAAAAGAATTAAATGAAATCTTTTTGACCTGTCGTTTAAACAAGACTCTATATGAATTAAAACAGACATCTCGAAAATGATATGTAACTCTGAAAGTTTATCTCATCTTCATTGACTATTAAAGAATAGAAATTGATCATTCAATGTTCATTCATGATAATGACATCATTATCGTCATCTATGTGAACAATCTGCTTATTCTAGAATCAAATATATTCAATATTCAAGCTCTAAAGCTGTAATTTGCAGAACGCTTTCAAATGAAAGATCTTGACTCAATCGAGTGATATCTAGAAATGCACATAACTCATAATAGAGCTGAATGAACTCTTTGAATCAATCAAAGCATCTATATCAAGCGAGTCATCAAGCTTCTGAGCATGAGCAATTGCAGCTCAACTAAAACATCGATGCATCACAGATGTCAGCTTAAGAAGAACGTCTATTGAAAGTCAAAGAAGTGAGTCGAATATCAAGTTATCTCTAAAGAAATAGAGAGTTATCAATCAATCATTGAAACACTGATGTGAATAGTCTGTCAAACATGATCAGACATAGTCTATGCAGTGAGCAAATGCAGCAGATATTCGATGAATTCTACTCTCAATCATGATCTAGCTGTCAAACAAATCATTCAATATCTAGTCGATACTGCTGAGCTGAAGCTTTGATATGAATCTTTCAAAGTGAAGAAAGTTGAGAAAGCTGAATTTTTTGAATATATCAATTCAGCTCATACGAATTGCTTGAATTTTTGAAGATTCATCTTTGACTATATGTTTTTTCTATGAAATGAATCAATTAGCTGAAGCTTCAAACATCAGCAATGTGTTAGCACGTCATCTGCTGAAGCTGAATACGTTAACGAATGTAATTCAGTCAAAGAATTGATCTTTCTGATTCAAGCATTGAAAGAGATGAGGTATGATGATTCAGGTACGAATTCAACTATTATTTTAGCTGACAATCAAGCGACTATAAAAATGAGTAGCAATTTCGTCAATCACCCTCGAGCTAAGCACATTGATACGTCGTATCACTATGTTCGGAATAAGGTAGAAGAGGAAGCAATCAGATTGAAATACATATCCATCGATCAAATGATGGTCGACGGCCTAACCAAATCTCTGAACTCAGGCAAATTCCTAAGGTTCAGGTCAGTTATGAGACTAGCTTCAAGGAATGAGGCTACCCCGCCGAGCATGGCGCCGGCGAGTAAAAGAGCACGGTATACATAGAAGGTCTGAATAGCTTGACATGGAGCTTCAATTCCTAAGAGGGAGTGTTGGAAACGGGGTACGTATGCACATACGTATGAACATACGTATGCTCATACGTATACCCCGGCGGTTAGTTATTTCCGCTCCGGCCGAAGCGGCTTGGCGCTAGGGGTATTTATCCGTCCTCCCACTTCTTCCTTCATCTGTATGCTCTACCATATGCTCTACCTACTAGATAGTCAATATATCTACATGCACATATTCGCTCTGACCCTCATATACCAATATATTCCGTACAGTTTACAGATTGTTCGTAGATCAATGCTTGTAAGACTGTCACGAAATGCGGCGTGCAGTGAACAATTGAGGCGGTGAACCGCGTTTTATGTCATTTATAGTCGATAGAGTTCAGATGAGCGGGCGTTTGACAGTCACTGAAGCTTTCATTTTCGCCTTTCTCACAGCTCGGTATGAAAGAGCGCTGACAGCTTTTGTCATTTCAACAGGTCGAAGCCGACAGTTCTACTGCAATTCAAGATGATCTTGATGCGGTGTAGCATAACATAACATATAATGGTACTAAGCAGAGTAGACACATGACTATAAAGGCAAACAGGCTCAAGCGATGCAGATATCTCTCACAACTTAAAAGAGTGCGCTCAAATCTGCCAATAATACATGATACCAGCAATCGCATCATCGGCTCCCGTAAGCATACTATCAGGGTACTGAGGGCTAAGACCGAAAACACTCGTCCCACCAGGGACCGGCTCGACACCCAAGCTACTACATCTTTGACAAGTCCGCTCATCGAGCGTCGTCCAACGAGTCCCCCTAGCCACATCAAGCTGACTCGAGATTGCCTGAATATCGATATTCTCAAGAGTGACGAAATCACCAAGGGGCGGGCCTGTGAAGATAGCCTCAATCGCATGATCCGTGCGGCCAGGCAGATATGCGAATGTTTTCCACCACCACTTGATTGCGGTCGAGAATCTCGTCTGGCCTTTGAGCTTCTTGAGTAGCGTCGTGGAGAGCTTGACTCCTTTATACTATCTCTCGATATTCTCTCTTACTCTTCCTATGCTCTTCTGATGCTCTTCTGATGCTCTCTGATGCTCTCTGATGCTCCCCTCTGCTCGCTCTCAGCTCCTTTATGCTCCCTTGTTGCTAATTTCTGCCGTTGTCGTTTGGTGACTTTCAAAGATAGCTGAACAACGGCTTTATGTTGAGTCAGGAAGCCACCTGTGGCTCCCTGATTCAATATCCCATCGTTGTGCTTCTACTTTCTTTCTTCCGCGCTCACTCAGCTTTCTAGCTCAATTTACGGCCTTCAATCTTGTTCCCATTTTGTCATTCGTTCAGATAATTGCATTAGTCTTCCAAGTCAAGTACTTCTCGTCACACTTTCAGCTTTGAGCTTCTCGAAATTTACTATTGAGAAGAAAAGAACCACGGCACAATTCTTCGATGATACGATAACAAATGATCATGAAGAAAGTGCATGAAAAAGACGTAGTAGTGACAGAGTTGCTAAATGGGCTAAGAATGATACAGAGGCAATTTTTGAACGAACGTTGAACCCTTGAGACGAGTGAGTTCTTTGTTCTATACATTCGCACAATATTAGCCTTTAGTAGATTCAATAATTGTGTATGCTGCTCATTAAATAGGTAGAAGAAGTGAAACTTGGGTGCTGCTCTATATGATGTGAAGATTGTCAAGCATGTCAATGAGAGTGTTGTTCGTGACTATTTTGCTGGCATATAAGATTCATGATCACACAGAATGCGTCAAAAGTCTTTGAAGCTGGTTGAAAATCACGGTCCGTCAATATCAAGACTCTATACGAAACGTTGAAATTCATTCATTCTTTTAGTTCTTCTAACTTTGTCTTTTTCATTACTATTGCAAGAAACAAGATCTAGCGCCTCATTAGTACAGAGAGATAGAGCTACGCAAGAATTCTAAGCATTCGATCGATGGGTTAAATCGACAATGTCTAAGAGTGCACCATTTTGTGATTTTGACAAAACACATCTGAAAGAAGCACTGACATCAAGACAAAAACTCAAGGACTCTGATACAGAATCATGCAGCTTATCTGTTGTTTCTATACACTTCTGCCAGAGTCAGAGAAGAACGAAAAATCAGACGAATCTCATTCAGGACATTGCATAGTGATCCGGCGGGCCCAAAATATAGAGGAGGAATCTGAGGAGAAACTCGTACTCTCGAATAAAGCGAAAGGTCTCAGGAAATGGTGTGCCATGATGAGGATATCGCTGTGGGGTACACTATCTCGTGCTGCTGGAGCAATTCTTGCAGGCACAGGTGCTTACCAGGTAATTTGACCATAGGCACCTGCCCTTTGATGCTCCGGATCTTAGTAAATTGGTTGTTGAACAGAGGTGCCAATTATCTTGTAGTCTTACTGCTGTGGAAACGCCCCAGGAATCTGGGGGAAGTCTGGTGTCCTGGTCTGATGATCAACCTCAAACTGATTCAAGATGTCCAGGTTTCCCTCTTTCGACTCCCAGGGAGCAGATAGGGATACCACCAACGACTTAAATGCCTTATGAACTCCAATTTCGCGGTCTGTGAGAATCATACGCAGGTTCATGTGATCTTTCGCGGTTTTGCCCTCTTTATCGGGTACATCAAGACTTAATCTGTGGAGGTCGTATCGTGACATGACGTTGAAAAACTCTGCCCCCGCAAATATGGCTGCGGTGTGACCTAAGTCATGGCCGTAAATGTTAAGGGCAGTGTAGTCGGCACCTCTCCCGAGAAGCAGAGGCAACAGTTCCGACCTATCAAAGGCGGCAGAGAAGTGTATAGAGCTGTCTCTTGAGGAAATGTTTGCTGCATTGACGTTTGCACCAAGTTGGATGAGTCGTTCTACTATCTCGGTGTACCCCCAGTAGATGGCATTGAGCAGCGCAGTTTCTCTGTCCGCGTCGCGTAAATTGATGTCACTCCCAGCCGCAGTCAAGATTTCGATTACCTCAACCGGAGCATTCCGGTTAACCGCATGCTGCAGTGCGCAACGGTTGTTGAAAGGGGCGGGATTGTTAATATTAGCATTGGCTTTCAACAAAGATCTGCAAACCGAGGCACTTCTAACAAAATCAACAGCGACGAAACCCTCCCTGTCAGTAATGTTTGGGTCCGCGCTGTTACCCAGCAAATCTTGAACAGCAGCCTGGTCATCGCGGAGTACAGCCCAATGGAGTGGGGTCCGGCCCCTAGAGTCAACTGCATTGATCGAACCCGTAGATGCCTCAAGTACGGCTCGAAGGTCTTTATAAATGAACCCAAGAACAATTTTATGAAGGGTAGTAAAACCTGTGTCATATATACCTTCATCTCCTTGAAGTAGTCTTTGTACAACGGCCGATCCTTCGTCTCCATAGCGGCCTCCGAAAGCTCGATCCCAGAGAAGTTCGCCTGCAGTAAGTCCAGCAGTATTTGGAATATCAAAATCCACTCCCTGGTCAAGCAGGAAATGAGCGAATTCCGGAGTCTCCTGCTCAACAGCGTAGAATATAGCGGGTCCATTCTTCATATTGACATCGTATGGAGATGCTAGTCCTTGACTATACATATTTTGGACGGCCATAATGTCCCCATTTATGGAATAATGCCACAAGCGGTGCGACGGAGGCAAGACGCGTGGAACCCGCAGGAGATACTCTGGTCCTGCGATCTGGTTGAGATATACTACTAATAAGACGTATCTTAGCAGCAGATACTGTGGGAATCGGTAAGACACACTGAACGAAGATGATGGGGAGCAATTGCATGGAAGCCTGCTCCGACCATTGTATTGGACGCGAAGTTCGCCGAAAAGGGCACTAAGAGTCCTGGGTGAACTGAAGTTTCCCTTGATGTGGCATGCACAGTTGCACCAGCTGAGACATTTCTGTCGTTTCGAAAACTCATACTTTGCGACCGGTGAGCTCAGACCATTGCTCGATCTCGTTCGTGACCGCCGCTTCTGGGAATATTCAAAGTCTTTTGGCGTATCATCGGCCACAAAATAGCCTCTTTCAACCTGGCCGTTACTGGTTTCTTTGGTCAACTGTGTAAGACAAGACGTTGACATCTGCTTTAGCAAACTTGTGCTTCGAGCAGCTTCGAGACCTGGAGTCGAAATTCTATCCAGTAGTAAGGACATCTCATTAGAGATATTATCATGACGGCTCAGAAATGTGCTCATGGACACTTCGAGTTGCCCTGCAGATGATCTATTGTATGTATGAGCATTATGGCGACTGAAGGCTTGAATAGATCACAAGGTTGGGACAAAAAGTATATTGTGCTTACGCAGTGACAAGACCCAGGCGGAGTCCCAATTCTGCCTTAATACTCTTGATGTCTTCCGCTAGCACCGTAAGCCGATGCTTGTAGCGAATCCATATGAGTCGCGCTTTGTTCTCCTCACTGAGACTAGAAAGATGGAAAACAGGCGAATGAAGTATCTGATTAACGCTATGAATCCTCTCGGACGCCAAAGTAACAGGTGTACTCAGTATATCACAATAGGTCATGGATGAATTCCGGTCAATGAATGTTCTGACACTCTCGAGCAGTGCCTCCAGGCTCTCTAACTCGGTCCAAAATCGATCAAGTTCCTTCGGAGCCTTGCGACATGCATTGAATTTCTGAATGCCCTTTATACCTATATGAGCGGCATGAATAAATGCCAAAAGACTTGCTGCAGCCGATAGCGGCTCCATTGAATTATTATCTGCAGAATGAAGAAGACCGCGCAGAGACGTATAACGAATATATGGTTTGGCAGCTGGCCTATAAGTATATAGAAATTCTCAGCCTGATGTAACGGTACGTCTTTCCTACAATCCTGTCACAGAATTAGCCTGGACTATTACATGTCGGGATGCCCGATCTCAGCCTGATGCGTCGCCTCACTGTAGCATAATTATCATGGAACAAGGCTAAACCAGGCTGTATGGACCAGCTGAGAGAGAGTGCGTGATGCATGTGGACGGACTCTCGGTAGCTTGGCAGAAGCCATGGAACGATCAGTAGTGACATAGAACGAGAGTCCGGAAGGCCTGGTTGAACAAGAAATGTTGAACGTTTTTATCGGGTGCAGTCATACTTCCACAAAAAGATCGGGCATTTGAGCAACCAATTAGGTGAGATTGCAAAATCGCTTGGTTAAGGTCTCCTCGCCTGCCGAAGCGAGCTCATGTTCTAGCTATTACTCTAGCGGCTGCTGATACCCCATTTATCGCATAGCAGATTACCTTTGTAGATTTTTGGTCTCTATAATATGTTTTGAGGATCTTCATAGAGATTGGATTAAAGTAATACCGTATCGTGCTTGGTATTTTGATCATTTCTGCCCAGGCTGGCTCGCTTGAACTGTTGATGGATTATGTGAGGCCAAGTCTTGGGAACGGGCAGGGTTTGATTCATGAAAGAGATAGGAAATTTGAGCCGAAGGCTAGAGACCCATTTTAGGCTCCTGCCCTTTGCTCTATTGCACTGTTGACTGAAGCAATAGAAGCTGTAGTAGAAGCAGAAGAAGTAGTCGTTCCATTAGAAACATAGTTTCTAATTAGAAACATAGTAGTTGCAGTGTCATTACACAGCCCGCTAGCCTAGTTGGGGCTAGCGTCAATTTCGGCACAAAACGAAGATACCTAGTTTTCTGTAATTTTAGACAATTATTAGATCTAAGTACACGCCCTCCTCAGCTCCACTTTTACTGCTCTGCCACCATCTTTGCCTACGTGCTGTTTAATTCCACTGCTTAGACCTTACTGGCATTGTCAATTTCCTCATCGCTCGATAAGAATTCGTGTTCTTCGCAGATCTAGAACCCTTTCTTCTAATCTGTTTTGAATATTTAGCATCCTATAGCAATGTTGGTAGCTACAAACGCTACAAAGAAGATACTGATGTGTTTACGATTTGACTCTCAAAGAACCCAAAAGCTTGTGGCTACAAACCTCCGAATTCAAAACGTCTGGGTCCAGCTCCTGTGAAACCCTCCAAGACCAACGCTACCAAGGTACCAAGTGCTCGGCCAAAGAGTACAGCTAGAAAGGAAGCCAAAGAAGCTGCTGTGGGTAAGCAGCAACCCAAAGAACCCGGACTACCGCCTGTGCCAGTTGTAAGGTACACTGTCACGACCAAGGATCTTCTCGATTGAGCGAATGCAGTAGCGTAATCCACAAAGCCGAAGTTTCAATTGCCCTTGAGTATTCAGCGTGTTGTCCGGCGAGCAATTAATGTTTGGCAGCAATGTGCAGATTGGTTTCGGTCAACTGGGGCTAAGGATGACTTTTCTACTGAAGGGCATGCTCATTTCATTAATGCGCTTGAGAATGCCCTAGGCATACTGGAGCCGTGCTGCTCAATCAGCATTGAAAAGCCTATTCAGAAGGCGAAGGAGCCACCACCTTCGAATATCTCCAAGGAAGATACGAGCAATCTGTTCGAAATGCTCGACGTCGAAAATGCCAGCGATGACGATCCAGGCGTCGCGGTAGCCGATGTTACGCCAGCCAAGAAGCAACCGTCTTCCAAAGTCAATCCTACTCTTGATGTGTACATACTTGGGATTCTGTCCGAGCTCGAGCTTGCATTTTCTATCTTTTGTTTCTTCGAAGACTTGAACCATACCGAAGATTTTCTTATAGCCCCTTGGAAGTCCTACAAGGAAGGAAAGCTAGACGTGATTCCACGCTTTTTTTGAACTACAGACTCTCCATGAAGCTCTACTAAACTCTAACGCCTAGCTTATGACCGCAGCCATGACCACCAATGCAGCAATCGATCTTGTTCGGCGGGAACAAAAGGGAATCATCGCCGAGGCACCCAGTATCTTAAAGAGCCCTCGTTCTTATGAAGCTACCTCGAGGATAATTTTCTTTGCCGATTTTTTTTAGAAAATGCCTTGATCCAGATGCTAGACTGTCATCCAACAAGTCACTTAAGATCACACTATTCGATGATTTCATATATCTACTGCTTGTATGCTTGTGAAGTTTGAGCATCTGGCAGTGATGAAGATTGCTTATCCTCAACCAGTGCCACCATTTGGAATGTCCTACATTTCACGTCCGCAACTGTTGGAACTTCCTGAGATTATAAAATGGGAGTAAGGAGATAGACACTTGTCTCAACTGTTAATGGATCACTCCTTCAGTGACAATAAATTCCCAGCTTTGACTGAAACAAGGAAGCGTGCACCCCCTGTTGGGGATGAATCCCCCAATGGTCTACTGAAACTCAGAAAAGAGGGCGAAGTAAGTACCTGGATTGTTTTTGCATCTAGGGTTATGCAAGATATTACGACATCTTAGGAAAGAAAGCTATCAAGAGCTATCAAGAGCTTCGGAAAGCAGCTGCCACCTCTAGTCGTATACTTAATTACAAGAATGAGAATGGTGCTCTTATGCCCGGTGCGTCGGGTGAGCGCTCGATAACGCGCGATGCGGAGTTCATGATGACCATTCACGATTTGCTCAAATTTTGGATCACTGACAAACCTCAACCGATGATGAAGGAGGACTGGCTCGAGTAGAAGAGTCCGTCTGGCCATCAATTTCGTCCCTTTGAAGAACTTGATCCGCAAGCCTGCGAAATCTGTGTTGAATCAACTTCGTGCCAAAGGTCGGGACGTGCACTCGGGGCCGTCCCCAGAACACCTTGCAAATGCTATGAAGATTGGGATCGCAGAACTCAAGCCTGCCGAAGACCTAGCTTTCATATTCATAAATAATACGCTTTACTGTGGTACAATGGAATTCAACCTTGCCATCGACATGGAAGAAGCCGGTGTCAGGCTTGCGAACCATCACCAGTCAATATTTGCCATTCCACATCTCTACAAAGCTCGGAGACAGACTAGCATCGTTGAGATGAGATGGCCGATGATGGAGAACGCGATTGAATTGGAGATAGGGGAATCCTTGCCGGAAATCTTCCGACAACACCAAAGAACTCCCATACTCGGCATCTCCGCATGGCATTTTGGGTAGAACCGAAGGGCAATCAACGCGGCTCATTGGGGAAAGGGTAAGAAAGACGGGCCAGGAATGACTAGCACACAAAGCTCGCAAGTCTTCCTTCCCCATTTTGAAAACAGAGAACCCATGGACGAATGTCTTTACAAGCTTGAAGTCGCGATGCAGGAATCTAAGCGCCCTGACGCCAAGAAGAACCTCGCCAAACGCCATCTCACTCCCCTCGAGGTCCTCGCCCAGATTAGAGACTATCTTACCCAAGGCATCTCCAACATGTCCGTCGACTACATCTCCTTAGTACGAACCTGCAACATGCTCCTGCGACGTATTCGAGCGGCCATCAGCCGAAAAGTGGATTTTGCGCACACTGAGAAGAAGCACGAGGATACGAATCAGCCGGGCCAGATCATCATGGTGTTTTGTATCTTACATGAGGCGAATGAGACCCAATTTTTGAAGGAGACTGTGATTAGAAGTCGGATGAGGCTACCTGAGGGACCGCAGCTGGAGGTTTCGGGGAAGGTTATGCAAGGGTGGTTAGATAGCAAGAGTTTGCTAAAGAAAATCGCGGCTCGAGGACTGATACTCATTTTAGAGCACCGACTACCTTCCAATAAAAGTGAACATGAATCACATGAGCTTGGCCAAGGAGGACCGTTAATTCTGGGGCTACGTTCGGGATGATCTCGCAATGAGAGCTAGGACTCGGGGCGTTCCGGAATTAAAATTTCCTAAGTTCATCCCGTCATGAAACCTCCTACTTCTCTGTCATAGTTTTTTCGACCCAGCATTGAGGCTGTCTTTCTCAAAACATCCAACAACAATTCGCTATCTTCGTCCCTCGAGAAAAGTGGCTTTGATCCTGTTTGGGAGGTAAAAACTCATGATTCATATCTAAAACTCTAGAAACACGGTGCGATGCCTTCGTCTGCAGACACAAAAGCAGAATCCTCAAATTCAACTTTCATCCGCTCATAAAATTTCGGCAAGCATCCAAACCCCGCGGTTTACCATTCAATAAAATCCTACCTCAACTCCCTTTCTCCATTTTCGAATTCACGATCGGGAACTTACTGCCATCACTTCTGATAAAGCTACTTACTTATTAGCATTCCTAGATCCAAATCTGCAATATCCACCTCATCCTCGTTGTTCCTTTTGACCTCATGGAGAGCAGCGTTCGCGGCAGTAAACTCGGTTCGAGGACGACGGCCATCTGTTGGACGGCGCCGCAGATGGTGCACAGGGCGTGCTCGATGAGCATGGGTCGGTTGGTGAGGAGCGTGTGCCCGATAAAAACGGCGTACCCGATGGATACGACGCGCTTGATGGAAAGGTCGTGTTCGATGCGTAGTATGTGCTCGATGAGGAGGGCATGCTTGATAGGGAAGATGAAGCCCGTCATCGTGGGATATCGGCTCTACTCCAGTAAGGTCATTGAGATCGAAGCCAATGTTGCGTTCTGCGTCTACTATAAGGACACTCAACATGTCAGAAGAACCTTTAACAACGACCTCTCATACATCGATAGGTACACATACCATCAAGTATGGAAGTACCACGCGCCACGCGCAAACTCCGGTAGAGCTGGAGCATATTTCTGAGAAGCAGTGGAATCCCAATGAGACTAATCCACACAAGATGAAAACCATATTCCCAGGAAAGAGACTGAGATTCGCTTGAGAAATCGGTGGTACTGTTGGACATAGGAGTGCAGCAAGATGTCAACAAGATTATGGTCAAATTGCTGGGTATGTGGCTACTCTTTTTCGACGAAATTGGTTTGGTGATATGGAAGAAGGACAGGACGTTTAAATCAGGGACAGAGCAGAATATATACGGACATGCTGAAAGCCGGGCGTTGAGGGTTTTGGACCCCAGAGCCTAGATCAGCTCACTCAATGGGACTAACCTCGTCACAGCGCTGCCCGATCGAGTAGTCAAGCGTCACACCTCGTGCTTTGGTATTTGTTGCGTTTCCGGATCGAGTAGTCAAAAACCATGAGCAGCGAGATGCGCGACTCCAGCTGTTCCGGCAGAAGCCGGTGAAGGTGATCCGCATAGTTCACTTCCGAATGGAGAAATAAAACGACCAATGTTTGATTCAAGATATTTTTGCGATTAGCCTGGGTCAATTGCAACCCTTCTCAATTCAGCAGTCAAAGGACACAACACGTCATTGCATAAGCAAAGCGATACTCGATCAGGAAATCAAACGTCGCTGCTGTGTGGTAGCTTCGAGTCGCCTGGTTCAGGCTGTGCTGTCGGGCCCCACAACATCAAAAATTCTCACTTTTGAGAAAACTTCTATAACTGCGAGTTCTTCGTAAGCTGATACATGATCTTGATAGATTCATCAATTTGTCCACTATTTTGCTGTCTCCATGTACAATAGCCTAATACTTGATCTTTCAACGTCAACGGTGAGATCGAAAGGTCAAGCCTTGCGTCGCCAGCGGCTACCACTCTCAGAAGAGACCCGCAAGGCCGAACGTCAAACAACACGTCGTAATCGACGAGATTTCCTCAAACGGCAGACTCGAGTACCGACTGCCATGTGGGTATTTCATCAACTTATAAATAGCTCTGGTATTGAATGCCATTACAGTACACCATCACGCTCTACGCCGTTAAACTCCTTAAATTGCGTCCCGCTATCGCAATCTTCCAATGGGGAGACAGACAGCGCTGGAATTTCCCAAGGCTTTCGAGGGCAGGAGATGGCTCTCCCCGATAATCCACTTTTCACGGTCTTTGCTGCTGAGATACCCAAGAACTACCGTGCTCTCGCCCAAGCAAAGAGTCACCTTCACAGATGGTTACGGGGCAAAGAAAACAAAATTCCCGAGCGCCTACGAAACACCCTCAATGGTTCTTTACTATCAGATACAACTGTCAATGCCGATTGTCTAACAGGGAACAAATCCAAAGAAGCAAGCGTTTTTGTCGAGCAAGATGAATTCGCCAACGATTTGGAAGCAAGAACAAACGAGATGCAAGGGGCAGAAGCGTTGTTTGACTTGTGGATGAAGTGGCCGATGGATAATTGGGAACAAGAACGCATCATTCCGTACGTGGAACAAGACAACCATTTAGCATTCTTATCCATGAGTGGGCCAAATCTACATTCCGAACTGGGAAACGACCCATCCAATATGGAAAGACAGATTACGCAAGTTGGAAGCCGCGAGGACACGCAATTCTATCCGAACTTTGAAGATCCGGGTTTTGGTTCATTTCTCTCTCAGTCGGAAGCCACGTATCGCTTCCCAGAGAGCAATGTGCGCTCTCAAATTGAGACAACAGGGCAAGGTCCAAACCTGTAGTTGAGTTGGTTGATGACTATCATATGAATGGCGGCTGGGTAGGTGAGTCGAAAGACTATCTCCCTCCACGTCATCTGAATATCCTGGGCCACATGCATAACACTTTCAACAGACTACGCTACTCAAATTATCACACTCCTTCGACGGGGGAGTTCAGGAAAAGTATCCTGGCGGGGAACTTTCTCGGCAACGTGTCCCGATCCAGCGAGAATAGCTCTTTTCAGGGATCCAAGATGATGTCCGCGCCTCACCTAGCGATAACGCCAATCAGAGCAGCATCGAAACCTATTATTACCCTGGCACTCGGCTTCGATGCATCAGGAAGATCCCACTTCTGTTTCTGCACTTCATCCCAAGAGATTCGGGTAGAAAGCGTCCTTAGCCTACCAGACTACTCCATAGACTTAGGCCCACCGGCAGGGAAAGTTGTTTGAGCGTGTGGCCGGCCTTCAAGGTTACAATTGGGGGTTGGTGGGTGTTTGAGGATGCCGAATAAGCCCAAAGATTTGCACACAGTCTTATCATGAAACCTAAATATAGAAATGGTTTGGAAAAGAACAATTTATCATGTCTGATCTCTTTCTCCACTGCGGATTGCATTAATTTGGTAACAGGTAAATGCCAAAGAGAGTTGAGGTCTTTTATGATGCACGACATGAGAGTATAGTGCATAGCGCGCAATCGTTCTTGCTTGGACCGGTCGAATCTGCACTGGGGAAGTTTGAATCTGGAACTCACGCATCTGCTTCGAAAGGACTTTTTCCACAGCAATCTTGAAGCCGAGATTGTTTTTATGCCGTTGGATGTTTGTACCGGATTTCCAATCCCGGTTTCACTACAAAATTGTTTCTGTCGGTTGTTCAGTCCTCACCATCTAAAAGCCTTACGACGCAATAGAACCATTTCCGACTTTGGCTTCTCACGCAAATCATACTTGAGTAAAAAAAAAAAAAAAAAAAAAAAGGCAAAACACACACCCTTTTGAGAAACACCACCACCAAGCAGCCACAGACTACTTTCGACCTTTATACCTTCTCCTTTCCACCTCTTGTGGCTCCAGTCCTCATCCGATTCTTCTTCCTTCCTTCCACTCCCACCATCCCTTCAGCCCAAGACGCACTCCTATTTCTCCCTCCCCCTTCCTCCCAACTTCCCTCTTCACGCAACCATCGACCCTTCCTCCCTCCTCCTCCTCCTCACTCTCAACTCAATTTGCGTACCAAAGCTCCTGGATTGGAAGTTCACGTCAAAGGAAATTGAAAGAAAACATGAAAAAAGGAGAGACAGAAAAAGCTAGCGGATCTTACACAGCCCTGCAACGTAAAACCTTACACAGCCCTGCAATATAAAAATTTCACATAGCCCTGCATTAGTCGTTGAGTAATTTAATTATCTTAGGTTCGATTCCTAACAGCGCTGGTACAATGGTGTTGTGGTTATCTTTCTCTTCTGCATTGTGTTGGAAACAGGGAATACATATACACATGCACATACTCCTTCTGACCCTCATATACCAACAGTTTATGTGGTTGATGGGACAGCAGCAGCGCATGTCCAAGCGGCGGTCGATTGCGCTCGGTGGTATGGTGCAAGATTGATAGTGAAGGATACTGGTCACGATTGCTTAGGACAGTAAGTGCATCCCCTAGACTTGCTTAACAACTTTTGAGGCTCCGAAGATCCACCGCCCCAAACTCCCTGTCAATTGGGACTCACAACTCGAGAGGAATTGAACGGCACGCTTCCTTCGTACCTCCAGGATGCTCGGTTGGTGGTGTCCCAGCAGTGACTGCGGGTGAGATTTACAAAGCGGCAGCCACTCACAACGCCACCGTTGTTGGCGGGGAGGATCCAGATGTTGGGCTCGGCAGTCCAAAACAAGGAGACGGGTATTCGGAGAAGGGTATCAATTGATCTACTATCTGATTCAGCCTGACCAGAATCTGTCTCAGCTTTACTGCAGGTTCTTTGCACTCACAGACAGTGAACGACACTCCATCCACCTTGTTGTGAAGCTTGCAAGGCAGTTCAATTTTCGAGCTATTCACGATGAAGCCTCTCTTTGCCTCGTCTCCACATGTTGGCGATCCAGCTCCTCGAGATCGTTTCACTTTTCTTGTATCTTGCATCTTGGTACCACTGTAGATTAGCTATGCTTCTCAACGTGTCCCGATGCTCCTCTCCTAAGACGCTCTTGCTTATCTTCATTACCTGCATCTCCAGCTCTTCGGCTTCTCTCAACCGCCCTTGGGTCCAGTATGTCTCAGCCAAGTTGGCCAGTAAGTACTCTGTACATCTGCGTTGTATGATGTGAAGCTCATAAAAGCAGGAAAAGGATGTCATCTTCTGACTTCCGAAAAGAGGGAACCTTGTGATCAAGAGACTTGCTGTTTTCGTCAGTTCGGGACCTTTCAGCTTCCAATACTACTGACCAAAACATCCCCACCTGCTTCATCTTCTCAACACCTAATTCCTTCAACAGTTGTGGCGGAAGATGCTTGACTCCTGTTAGCTTCTCCTCGCTGCATAGAGTGACAAAGACGTACCCATTGTGAATGTATAATTGGTAATGAATTCACGAGATACCGGCCTAATTTATTGAAGTCATTGAAATATCCTCTTTGAATTCGTTTGCCATCTGTGAGTTTGAGGAAGAGCCTGGACCGAAGAATCGTATCTTGTAATCCACGGAGATCAATCGTACTAAACTCCTGCGACGTGGCCGTTCGAACGCCGCATAGAAGGCCGTAAAGCATTATGTAGTCTCGAGCCGTGAATGTTGGGGACTTGATGAACCAGTGTGGTATATACGTTCGTATGCCACTGACAACGGAGTGTAGTTCACGTAGCAGAAAAAGTACCTGGACCTGGATCTGTTCCTGTGGGAGGTCGAGATGATGCGGCAAGGGTAACTTATGTAGTTGACTTATATGGTAAATGATACAACGACACCAAACATCCAAGTCTCGCTGGAGTAGCTCTTGAGCTACGAATAAGTCGAAACCCCCCAACGAGATTAAACAGAGGATAAGTAAAATTTTGGCAAAGGCTTCCTTGACTTTTGTAGAAGATTCCTTAGAACTGTTAGCGGACTCTGCTTTGAAACTGAATATTTGAGGGGTATCACCCGGAAGTCGCAACAGAACGTCATTGCCTTAAGCCTTATGGCAAGATTTTTCTCTCTAGCAACCAAGTTGTAGCAATCTCGGGCACACCAATCCCCGAGACGTACAGCATGCAGGGCGTTCCGGAGGAATCGATGTTGAGCGATCTCTGATGCTTCATCAGGAGAAGCGCAATGTACCATCTCATCAGGGGTGGGTGCTGTTGGGTCAATGAGGTAGAGTGTAACATCATCTTTGGTAAAGGGGAGACTTGGAGCATGAGGTCGACGGATGACAAGATCCCAGGACGACTCGTGCGGCAGTCCTATATGAAAACAAGTTATGTTGTGCTGGTGAAGCCATTTGAGAAATTTCAGAGCTGGCAACTGACCGAAGAGACATGGCAAATGAGCGAGGAGAGTACTGATTTAGGGATAGCTTCTGCAAGAAAGAAGGCGTGGACTATTAGAAAAGTAAGGCAACAACTTAATAACCTGTATGAGAATGGCCAATGATTTATATGAAGGAACATATCGAGCCCCGGCCCCTTTCAACCTGATTTAGGAAAACTGGTAATGTTAAGCCCGGGGAAAGGGCATCTTGAGCCGGAGCTATTGATACCAAGGAAAGGAATGTGTGATACACTGATACGGAAGTATTGATGCCACCCGATAGGACATCTCGCTCGCCTGGCGGCTTCAGTCGTAAGGAGGAGACGGACGCCATCAACATCGCGTTGGAAGATGGAGAATCTTGTCGACAGATCCGTGATGATCCACACAGGGATCCACGTAAACGACAAAGATCCCTGTTCGTGCATGACGAGGCTGCTTTCACTACCACGGATGAAGAAATCAATTCGTGCTTTTGTTCTGCAGAGGAACAGAGGGTCGCAGCTCACATTTGCGATGCTCGAGCTCGGCGTCCGCTGTCAGAAAGTGATTCAACATACGTACGCCTTACAGTTGATTTGAATGACCATCATGCCGCTGTTCAGCTAGTGATTACGCCGTTCAACCATCCTCACTTCCAAAAGCAAATATTATTCTATCCTCATACAGTTACGAAAACGATTTCTAGCTTGGGAGAAGCCAAGATTCGTGTCACATTCGCAACAATATCCTTTGAATGTGTCGGGAACCCATCCCCTGAGTTTCCAATCTTCGATTCTTTGTTGTCTTGCTTTTCTTACTTCTGCCATCAGATCCCTGGGGGTTTCCTGGCTTGACGTATTGGACATCGTCGCAGCATCTATGTTACAAGCACGGAAGCCAAGACGGCCCGACGGGCCTTGGCACCCACCGGCTCAGACGACTCAGCGTGCCTCTTTTGGAATACAAGATTCTACATAAGACTGCACCCTCGCTGCCACACTGTGCCCCTGAGACCTCATCCGAGAGACCAACCCCTCTCGAACCTTCTAGGCCTGAGAGTCGTAATAATCTATCGCAGCATCCTGTACTTTCTCCTTCTTCTGAGTGCTGCATTCCTCCGCTTTCTTGCACTTCGTGTTATGCAGTGGGAGTTCTCCAGAGTTTGAACCTCCCTACTGAAGCTTTCTCCGATGACTTGATGACCCTAACTCAACTGAGCTTTTCCGTCTTTGTAAACCTTGCGGAGGTTTTAGAGACGACTGTTGTTATCAGGATTCCGCTTCGATATTAGGCATCTTAGGAGTTACCTCCATTTCGCTTAATTGAAAGAAAGGAGCTGAATGAGCTGGAACTTGGTCTGATCAGTGGAAGGAACGTACAATATATCGAGATATCTAGGATTGTAGTGATAATCCATAACTACGCCACATGCCTTCTACGAACAGAAGATGCGTGAATCGTGCGCGTTGATCAACATCTCGCTTATACGAGTAGAGGAGCCGACGCAAGGAGCTCCACTATAACATTTCAACTTGTTACAAGACGAGAAGATGAAGCGATCAAGGATAATTTTCAAGGGGACTGGAACCACTGATCCTTCAGGAGCTCCTCAGCTGTCAGCCTCAAGCCTGGATCCAGGTTTAGAATTCGTCCAAAGAATTCCTTGTCACCAGGTTCGAGTCCTTCGATGTCTCTCCACAAGAAAAACGGTTTTCTTGGAGTATCGACATCGAAACTCTGATCAAGCGCTATCAAAACCTCACGCCACGGGCTGTTTCGGATATGTTCTGTTAGTCCCTCAGGGAGAGGTCCAAAGTACGAAAGCATATTGGAAAGCACTTCAACCTCTGGCTCAACACCATCGTGCAGCATGTCGTACGCAAAGATGACCATTTTGGTGATTCCGTACACGGCCTGCAGTGATTGGGGGACTCATATTAGTGAAAACCTTCAAACCGGCACATGAATGGAGAATTCGAGCCGTCTCATAAGGATAGGGGCACTTACCGTGACTCCAAACGACCAAACATCCGATGCTTTACCCACGCGGGTGCCAGTCTGAGCTTCAGGGCTGCGCCAGAGGACGTTGCCGACCTGGACAAAGATACCTTCTCCGCTTTTCACTCTAGCAGCATCTTCTGTATCGGATAAAGAGACGCGGTCGATCTCTCGAACACTGTCCGACCTGGATGTATACGAAATCAACACATTGTTGGGCTTCACATCTGTGTCCAAATACCAGATCGTCGTTAGCAGCCACACCAATCCTTTAAGGTCACGCACATAATATGGGGAAATTATTACCACAGTGCACCCAGTCTTTGCTGTGACAAGCAGCAATGCCTTTCAGAATATCCCAGAGGATCTGCTTGACCTGTAACCTCGAAACCGGGCCACTCTGCATGAAACTCAAAAAGTCCTCCGTGTAATGCTGGAAGATAAGAGCTCTGTTGGGGTTGTTACCATCAACTGGCAGTCGAATATGAGAACTGAATGATAATTCCTCCTGGAGCCTAAATGCCTGGTCGTAGAGAAAGGGAGTGACAGGCTTGACCACGTAGGAGCCCTTGTTGGAGCTAGCATTTGTCAGAACATATTTCAAATCCCCTGAGAACCTGTAGGTCGGACGAAACGCACAGAGCGAGCCATAGCCTGTGCATACCTCCTTCATTCTCAGTTCCTCTCTCGTAAAGGACCTTTTGAAGGTGGTAGGAAATTCCGGTTCGACCAACAAGTGTTTGGCCTACTTGCAGGGAGGAAGCCATTCTCACCACCGTTCGTCGCATCTTTTGCGGCAACACGACGAGAAGTTTCGCGGTATTCTCACGTTTGCGGGTAAGAGATGCAAGCTGGGCCAATACTCATCAAATCACCAGATTCATTGCTCGCTGGCGCACTGCTACATCAGATATTGAAGCTATTCAAATTTTAAATGGCTCAGAAATTCGAATTCGTCTGTAAGCTACCTACCTTCTACTTCCTACCCTTCCTACCTTCCTACCTCCATACCTGTCTACCTTTCTACCTCCCTACCTTTCTATCTTTCTACCTCCCTACCCTTCCTACCTTCCTACCCTTACTATCTTCCTACTCTTCCTATTCTTCCTACCTTCCTACCCTCACTACCTTCTACCTGCTACCTCGCTGGCCGCCTCATGGGCAACCCGTTCAACTACCTCACTAACCTCACTACATAGACTGTCCTCGTAAGTCGTAACTTCTTCACCTCACACCATCACCCGAAGGTCAGCGATTTGGTGAGCTTCGAGCTTCGTCAAAGTGACACTATCGAGGTAGGTAGTAGGAAGGTAGGTAGGAAGGTAGGTGAAAAACATGATGTTTAAAGCAAGGTAAGTTAGGTAAATAGCTACGTAGGTGAAATGTTTGTTTACCTTTCAGGTGAGGGGTTACCTTAGTGAATAGTGGGGGCTACGGATACGGGTTGGACTTGAGAAGTTGAGAAGTAAAGAGCACAGCTTCGAGCAATGGAGTGTGAACACACTCCGCTTCTCACTGAGGGTGGACCACGATTATATAGATAACACCCGGCGGCAGTCTCGGCCAAGCCTGACCATGCTGCATGGACATGTCTCCTGGTGAGGCGATGCAACCACACCTCCTTCGCTCAACCCTCCCAATACTGAGACACTAAGCGTATCTTGCAGCATGATTTCGAGTTTTGCCTGGCTTGGACAATGTCTTTGCACTTCACTATCATCACACGGCGCAAGTCGCATTCCCCGGAACCAGATAGTAAATTCCTATCAATTCAGTGACGCGCCCACAATCTAGCGCTGCAAGACGCTCTGACAATGATCGCCACGAGAATCCTTTTCGGCGAGCACATCAGGTATCTGTGCAGGTGAAAAGGACTGGAAAGGTGAGATATGTATTTGCACTGGTGGTCGTCAATGACAGTGCTTCATACACCAGTGGTGAAGACGTGCAGGTAGATATTGAACTGATCAACCTGTCCAAAGCCTAATCCGCTCAACACTTGCGCGGAAAAGCCCTGGTTCTATCAGCATACAACTCGTGCGTCCTTCAGGGTATAGTACCAGGTATCCTTTTTCAAAGCCAAGACACAGACAGTTCATCATCTTCGTAGTCCATCCTTTCAGATCTTGTACACTAATCTCCATCTCAGAGAAAACCGGCGATTTCAAGAGAGTGGTGCACATTGCTTCCCGATCAAAGTCTCCGAACTGGTTCGTCCTTGTAATATCGAGAAGCGAAGCGCAGAGATCAGCATTTTCACTGGCCGTATACTCTTCACCAAAATTATGCTGAAGAACGTCCACTCTGCCATCAGAACCTTCCACTAGACCTCGAATAAATGAAGTTATTTGAGTCTCATCAAGCTTCATTCTCTCGGGCGGTTCTTCAACCTGAATTGGTAGAGAAAGCTGAAGACTCTCAAGGAGCTCTTCCTGATTGCTCTTGAGGCAGGATTGAGCATCATCAGAACCGTGATTGTTCTTCAGGTTGAGAAACAGGAACACAATGTTTTGTGCTAACCTTTTTCGAACTGAAGGAGTGAATGCCTGTGCAGGCACAAATGTCAGTTTACTAAAGAGCTCGAAGGGAAAATCTTACCTCTATATCATGAATCAATACTGCTCTCTCAAGATGTTTCCGTAAGTCACACGATAGAGCATGATCGCGATAAGTCTGTTCAGCTTTTTGATCTTGCTCAGAGCAGATCAAAGCTGCAACACGGTAGAGTCATCAGTCAAGAGCTCTCCAATCCTTGAGTCTCAAATCATCATGATGATTTCGTACTTATCTCAGAATGCTCAATCTTTTATCTGATACATGAAGAAACGAAAGCATCAGAAAAAGAGTATCTTGCTAGATGCAAACCAATCAATCTACTGATTTCATAGCGTCAAACCTCGATCGTAGTTACGCTTCGTTGCGTTCGCAAGATCTTTCTTAACTTTCTCTTCGTTGACGTTATTCTTGTCACGTTCTTCTCAGAGTCTCTCGCTCGAGCTCGCTCGAAGAATCTCTTAGCTGAGTTCGACTTCGTCATCGAGAACATAAGAGAAACGACAAGATCGAAAGAAGTCTGAAAGGAACAAGAATCCAGAAGCAAGGAAAAAGAAAAGAATCAGCGATCGAAATTAAGAGTCAAGAACAAGACGAGAAAGTTTTGAGAAGCGAAATTCTAAAGACAGAAGAAGGATCATGAAGAAGGCATTATATAGCCTAGTGACGGAACAGCTTCAACTAAGAAGGAAAGATATCATTTCGAGCGTGCGCGTCTTTGTGTGTGTACGTGTGTACGAGAGACTTCGAAGGATTTCAATTTCGGGACCTGAGGTCTCCAAAACCGAGCGCTCACGTATCGTCGTCTAAAGTTGACCAGAACGACTACTGAGGTCAACCACCTCAGGAGCTGCATGCTTGGTGCATCGGAGCGCGAGAGGGAAGGCGCCTGAGCAGAGGGTGAACGGCATGAGCGGTGGGTGAAGGCGGCGAGGCTGACTAAACCGCGACGGGACTCTGGAAAAAATATTTAGGATCCAATAGGTAGGTAGGTAGATAGATAGCGACAGACTCGACGTCTAATTGCCTAATTTGGCCAACTATCTTCCCAAAGACGTCGAAGAGCGTCCGCGAGTAATTGAAACAGATATCGCACTCTAAGCCCCTCCAACAGCACCTACGTTACCGCCGCCAATCTCACGCTTCGGTATTCCCCCGTGCGCCGTCCCACCTACAGCCTCATCCTTCTTCACCTTCTCACTCCCCCCCACCGAGGCCGCCTCCTGCTTCGGCTTCTCATCCTCCTTCCCTTTCGGCTTTCCCCCGTCCGCACTAGTCCCAAACGCCTCCACCCTCTCCCTCCCCTCTCCCTCCCCCTCGTCAATCTCCAACTCCTTCAACTCCCCGCAGGCCACATCATACACCAGCCCATGCACCACCACCCCCCTGTCCCGCATCGCATCAATCACATCCGCATTCTCCTTCAGCGTCTGCACGCCCTGCCGCACATTCGCCTCCACCAGCCTCAACGCCCTCTCGGTCTGACTCAACCCCTCCATCTCCCGCGCAAGCCGCATGCGCAGGCTCCGCAGCGGCATCAGCCACGCATCGATCAGGCCGAGTTTTTGGTTCGCCAGCGCGGCATTTACGCCGCCGCAGCTCGTATGCCCGCAGACCACGACGTGCGCGACCTTGAGGTGCACAATGGCATAGCTGATGACGCTGAGGGCGTTGAGGTCGCCCGGATGCAGGATGTTGGCAATGTTGCGGTGGACGAAGACGTCTCCCGGCTGGAGGCCAAGGACGGTGGTTTCGGGGACGCGGGAGTCGGAGCAGCCGATCCAGAGGATTTGGGGGGTTTGGCCCTTGGCGAGGGTGGGGAAGAGGTTGGGCTTTTCGGAGGAGGTGTTTTGGGCCCAGGATTTGTTTTGGGAGAGGGCGAGGGAGAAGGTGTCTAGGTGGTAGGGAGAGTGTTAGTTCAGCGGTGTCTTCTCGATAAAGATCCAACGCCGCAACCCCAACTTCACAGAACACCAAGATTTACATACCTTGACTCGCCATACCCGGCTTCCTTCGATTCGGAGGATAAATAAATGGTTGCGTCGTCCCTTCTCTCGGTTTGTATCCTGACGGTTTACTCGCAAACAAACACCGAGGAGAACTAGATAGAATACACCGAAGCGATAAGAGACCGATTTTTCTTTTCTTTCTTTTTTCTCTTCGGTGATCAAATATATATATATGTAAAAGTTACACTTTCAACCATACCTTATATATACCCCCAAAAGTCCTAGAACACAAACACAAAGCGGGGCAAACCAAAAAAAAGGCAAAGACCGGACCAACCTACATCGCCAAAACCCGGGGACGCAAAACGCGCCCGCTAGACGATAGGACCGTCTGAGCGCACGTAAGAGTCGCTCGCATCAGCCATTCTCGAGGTGCACCTACGCGACCGACGGCGAGCATTAGATTCCTTGCCGATCGTGTGGGGTACATCAAGGTCGAGGCATATCGTGTTGCCCGTACGAGTAGATAGATGCGATTTGTTTGTGGGGATGGCGTTTGAAAATCTCAGATTGGCGATGGGCATGGGGGAAGGCGGTCTCACCGAGCAACAGCAGCCGAAGTCACGCCTGCCCGTCATTCATTGCCTCCACAGCTACTTGATAGAGAGTAAGGAAATTAATCGTTACACCAACCATGCTTGCGAGGTCTATGGAACGCATACTAAGCATACATGTACTTGATGCTGCTAGCGACTTGTACAGGACGCTGCAGCTCCATCGTGCTTTGTCCATTATTCTATCCTATGTCCTACTATATTCGTAACCGATCGTTGCCGTAACCATAATTCCACATCAATCGTCCTCTCATTCTCGAATGGCCTTCCACCCAAGAGCTCGATCAATCCAGTCTACATAAGCGATCTTCGTAGATGCAGGTGCAGGTTGGGGCTGCTTTGTACTCGTTGTTCCCTTGTCGGAAATAGGATCCCATTTGTTGATCGACGAGTCTTCGTCTCTCGGTTGCTTCGATCCTCCAATTGATGTACTGTTGTACGATATACCAATTTGCGAGGGCTCACGGTAGCATCGGAGGCTTGCTATTGGTGACGGCAAAAGGTCAGATATAATGTTGTTAGGATCAAAACAATGCGAATTTCCTCCCATATCTGTCATGGTTTCTGATCCTATGCCTGTAAGAAGAACAAATATGTAGCCCAAAAGTAGGTATCCAGCAATTCGGTTGAGGCATGAATAAGTCAACCACAAACAGTTCTTATTCCTATCGGCCCATCGTTGGGCATGCTGGGATTGAACAAGAACAGAATCGCGGATCCGGGGGACGGAGATGAGAGGTGTATTCTCGTCAAACGTGAACGAGACATCACTGGCTGCGTCCTCTTCAGCATCCGTGAAGGGCATGGTCACCTCGCAGGATTCACCAGAGCTATCGGATTCCTCATCTTCAAAGCGAACCCTTCGCCTTGACAAAGGATATCCACTAAGAAATCGTATCTTCTCCGAGTGGACGGCAACTTCACAAGGCGGCTCTGGAAGAGAACGTGGGCGTACCTCCCGAAAGAAGGACAGCGTCATGTTGTAGCCTGGTTGCATCTCTGGCAGCCTCGTTGTGTCGAGATTATACAAACCCAGAAATTGATAGCTCGTTTCCTTATTAACATCATTCAAGACAAGGGCCCCTGAAGTTTTCTGTTAGTACGAACTTCAAACCTAGAGACCGGTTTTGCCTTTGAGTTTACGTACCTTCGTCGATCCTACACAAAATGGTACCACTTAGTATGACCTTGCCAAGGATCCTTGGTATCTTATACTCGATCTTGTTTTGGTCCACGCCTTCGCCTTTGAATTTATCCGAAATTACTAGCTCCTTCCAGTGCATCTCTAATCTGATGATCTGACCAGTCGTCATTGTGGAAGACTTGAAAAGGGTCTTGTAGCCCTCTTCGTTCTCTCGCCATTCCCCATATTTTTCCGTCGCTAATCGTCCATCAATGACAAAGAACCATGGAGTCCAATCATGGTCATCGACCGTTAAAAGACGGCAACTAGTACCAATTTGGATTTCAAGACTCATGCGGCACTCGAGCTCTTCCCCGAAGACTTTCTCGAGTTTGATGTCAAGCTGCTTGACTACGTTTGAAAGATGTTCCGCGAGCAATGGATTATCGGAGGCTTCCAGAGCGTCATAGTGCACAGGACAAAGCTTCCTAAGCGTAACCAAAGCGTCATCTTTGAGGCCATGCGGAAACAGCGGAGAAATAGCGACCCGCTCGAGGCACATCCAAGTATCTTCGCCCTTGTAATGCTCCGTCATCTTCCACGTACTGCAATGACCTCTCGCCAGGAGATCGAGAAACAGGGGTGGCGAAGCCTTGAGTAACATCATACATTCTGACAGTACTGTCCCCAATTTCGGACGGAGTATGGGCATCGATATCGTTACATACTCCCTATCAGGATAGTTGAGTACGAAGTAAAGGTCGAGTGGGTCTTCCAAATTTTGCATACTGCGAATGATCGAAATCTCTACTTCAGAAGCATGCAGTCCTGGTTTTGAAACGAGCCTGTTATCGTTTGCCAGGAAGATGGAATCTTCATCCGTTTCCAAGGTGGAAATGCGGCCTTTGTTAGGTCCGTATTTGACCATGATTGTAAACTTGACCTTTTCCGCCCAAATATCGCGATCTGGTACCTCAAATGTCAGGCTAGCATGGTGCTTCATCTGCGTACCTTCAATCGTAGACCACGTAGGAACAGTGTAAAGTTTGACGGCGGTGTTCCAATTTTCGATTTCGCGGATAGGTTCTTTCGATCGGAGATATAGTAATAATGGGTCAACTAGACGAAATCTGGCAATAAGCTCCTTCGACCTTAAAGTCCGAGCGTCAAGTAGATGGCTTGAATCATATTGAAGTTCCGGAATCTCTAATGTGTCGAGGTTGGGTTTGACAATAAATTCAAACCCTCCCGTCGTCTCTCTACCCTCATTATTAGGCAGACCGCAGACGTTGAAGCTCTGCCAGCCGCAACGGTCAGGTCTGGAGAGGTTCAAACTGGCCCCGAGTTCCACTTGGTAAATTCCCGCTGTAACATCTCGCGCAAACACCAAGTAAAGCTTGCCATCGTCATTCGTCCAAGAGGGTTCCGTCGCTACACTCGCTTCTAGAGTTGGGTTTCGCAAGGAGGTCATTTGAATTGATTCCTCCCTTCTCAGCCATACTCTCGGGAAGATATTTGGCGAAGGTAACCTAGTAAGATGATGCACAGAGGTTTGGTCGATATATCTAGAGGGATCTCGAATTGTCTTTCCGAGGGTTAGGTTACTCTCCGCAGGGTTTGGATCCTCAGAGCTAGAGTCTTCCATACATTGGAGCACATCATTGGATTCCTGAGCACTGTGGCCTAAAAGATGGGATGGAAAACTAAGGCAAGACCTAGCGAATAAAGGTACGCTGCCGTAATACCTGTAATTCAGTATATCATTTTTGGTCTTTGGCTTGAATTTTGGTCCGCCTGCCCTCCCAACGGTGTACCGTTGTCGCTTTAACTCTGACGTCTTTCCTGGGGTTCCAAGTCCTAGGTTATCCAGGGAACCAGGCAGTGACTCCATGGACTTTGATATTAGCTCATCAGTGCTCGGGTGTTGCGTGCCAAGTCCTATGTCAAAAGTGCTCCGTGGAGAGGTGCTCTTTTCGGGGGGCGAAAACCGAAAAGGTTGAAATGGACTATTTACCGGCTTCTTCTTCAGGGCGAAATCTTGGTGGTTAGGGTACCTCCAAGGTGGTTTTGTCGGTGTTCCCTTTCCCCGAATAACCCTATTTGAATATCTGGGCGTCGAGGAATCGCTTTGGCATGTGGATCTCGAGTTGTCAGGGGTGTTTGTGGCTGGTAATAAGTTGAAGTATTAGTCTTCTTACTTTCCCATAGAGGACGTCCTTGCTGATTGAAAGTGAAAGAGCCGCAACTTTGTCTCATGCCGATACATGAGAAATTAGAACCCGGATCATAGACTTACCGTCCCTAAGGCTTGCATTTGATGACAAGGTGGGTGATGATGGCGGATGAATCTCGACTGTGCCGCCGGATGTGGAGCGACTTTTTCCAATAGAAGGCTCCGAGTCTGTATAATTTTGTGGCGGTGATACGTGGCTGTGGCCGTTGTTCGGCATTTGCGGAGGAAGACTAGAACACACTAGTGGGAACAGGCGATGAGGTCGCTTCGGTGTGTTTAAATCGCCCCTAGCCATGTAGTTTCCAACGCGAGGAGTATGCAGCGGTAGGTAGAGAGGAGCTTCAGCGTTCTGTATATCTAAAGCGTCTCCCAGGAGTTCACATGAGTGCTCGTGTATATATTGAATTGGCCAAGTGTGGTTATCCTTCTTGACTTCGACCTGCCTCTCATCGTTTTCGTAGACGCTTGATTCCTGCATCTGGCTAGTGTCAAGGAATTCTTGCGCATCAGAGGTCAATAAAGTGTCGCCAGAGAATTCGCTTGAGTGTTGCTGTACATAATTCGGGACCAAAGCTGTGGCCATACTAGGGATCTTTCGGATGCTCTGCACTGAGCTATTATCCATAAGCTCATTGGTGATGTCGAGGAGGGCAACACGAGTATCAGGTCGACCGTCGATCTGATCCTGTTAACTAGCGTCATATCTTGAAGGGCTCCATACGTACCGTAATGCTAATGTTGACTTGGACGACCCCATCTTGCAAACCATTCCAAATCGCACGAACATCCAGATCTTTGATGGTGGAAATGTTCTCCATCTTGAAGAAACACAAGAATTCGAGAGACGTATCTGATGCTCAATGATTAGGCTGCTATGCTATGTATGCTATTGAGACAAGTAGGTATCGTGGAAATGTCTGACGTTGGGTATGTTGAAAGGAGAATTTTGTTTATCGCCGCTAAGTCTGTCAATCAGGGAAGGAAAGAGGTACCGAAAACTGGCGATTGGTAATTCATTTTCTCGACCATCAATTTTTTGCGCCTTAGAATGCTTCTCAAGACCCTAGCGCCACCGCAAGATATACTGTGGTACAGGATGATCAAAACCCTCTATAGTGAACAAGAACTTAGTCAAATAAAACCAACAGCGCCCGCTACCCAATATCAATGCTCTATACTCTTACATTCGAGACTTGACTAATCGTAGCGGTCTGCCCTCCAATCGAAATTGACAAGGGAGGGTGGCCAAATCTGATGATACGTATGATGATGTCGCCGCCTGGAAGTTGCGAAATTGTGTTTAGGTGATTCGAGGATGGTCTTGCCCATAGTTTCGTTCAAGCATAGCCCTCAATTATAAACTACGCGTGTCGTGGCGCGTTCGATTGGACTTGTTTGTCTAAATCAGAGATGGACGCAAGTTTTAGTCTTCTGAAGATAGTGAACGATCCTAGTTTTTAAGCCCGTGGTTCGGAAACCCGACAATCGGGGACTTTGTGTTCAGGAGATCGACCTCCAGCAGGTTGAAAACTTAGCTATGCCACAGCGGAGAGTACTGACGGCTCGAAAGTTCGAAATGTATATTGACTTGGTTAATGTACCACTTTACCAGCCTTCAAGTTTGTATGACACTTCGGCCCGTTGTTGTTCAAACAACTCTATTAACCGTTGTCACGCTTCAGATGCGCTGCAGATGTACAATCAACCGATTGTGTCGCATAGCTTTCCTGGCCTCTTTCTGAGTTTAACTGGCTGGCAATGGGCATAAAAGCATGCGCTTCTATAGTGGGAACGGCATATTCGCTACGGCCTTGGGTTACGGCCCCTCGAGCGTGCCCGGGTGTGACGGTAGATTCTAGAGGAGGAAGCACATTCGGCATGGGCGCCTGCAATGGTTGTAGACGGCTCTGGCCTAACGGTATAGGTCGTTCGGGGAAAGGTAGCAGTGAAGTGGTAGGGTAGTATACTGGCTGATTGGGTAGCGGTACCGGATTGACTCTGTATTGTATTGCAGAGCGGTCGTCCATCTCTAGCCCTCGTGGATATGTTGTAGAGTCACCCGACTGTGGCTGACTGAGTAATTGGTGCTGGCGGAGTGGTGCTACCGGTTGGGCAAGCTGTGGTACTTGGCGATGCTGGTAGTCGGGTTGTTGGCTTTGCTGGTAGCTATAAAGAGGTTCCCTTGTCTGTTGCTGATAGAATGGATTTGGCGCGGATGATGAGTACCCGGGTATCTCAGTGCGGGGAGACACGTACGGGGAAGAGGTAGACGAGGATTGTGTGCGTTGGTGCTTGAAAGAGTACTCGGATACTGAGCTCGGAGCGGATTGTGGACCATAAAAGTACCCCGACCCATAGTTGGTAGTTGGCGGTTTCGAAGAGTATGCGCTATGAGGCCCGCGCTGCTCCACATATGATCTTCCACCATATTTATATTCTTGGTCATCAATGATTCGGTCGCCGACATCTATCGAGGTTCTCTGACGCTTTGACGGCGATTCGCCGAAGTCCATTGGGAAGGTTCTAGAGGATAAAGGGCCATAATTCCCAACCTGCGTCTGCTGTGATTGTAGTGGGCCACCGCTAGCCTGTGACGGCTGCTGGTGGTGGGGATAAGAACGTGGAAAATCTTCGGATCGCAGGTTTGAGGGGGCTGGTCGTTTGCTGAGGGACGGTCAGAGGGCTCTGAGGCAAAAGTGGGGAAGGACCTTACAGTAATGTTCTGGGCTCTTTCCTTATCCTTAGTCGAACCCCCTGATCTCCAAAAGAGCGAGAGAGGAAGGTAGATTCCGACATGCCGGGAAAATTCTTCTGGGCAAAGACTGGAAGACAATGAGCTTGTTCAGAAGGGGCCCAACTCCCGGTCCATGTTAAACTTACCTATGAATGGTTCAGAGACAATTGACTTGATGTAAATGACTTCGGTTCTTCGCATACTCATCAGCCCCAACGCTCATCGCTTTCATCAAGTCAATTCACATCTCGGGTGACTTACTTGCACATTTCGAACAGGCTGAATTGAAGGCGATACTCGCCTTCAACCTTCACGGAAAGATCGCCGAAAACAAAAAAGCCCGCGTCTAAATCAGATTATCAGTAAGCTAGTAACCATAGATGTTTGCAGAGCGTGATACCGGTATTATCCACATCTTTAAGTCTATGGAGAGAGGAAACTAATGACCCTGCAAGAGTTGATTGAGAAGCATATTGCGCTGGAGGATCATGGGCGACGTCACAAAGGTTGCAACACATGAAGTAGTAAGGGCTTTGAAGGTAGTTCCTGGAGATATCAGTATCTCCCGTCGCGGAATTTGGTTTGACCGACTCACTGCGCCGGATCCGACTGATCTCTGATTTGGAGTTGCACTATGGGCGGAGGGTCAACGGGTTTGCGATCTAGAGTAGAGATATACTGGATTAGCAGAGTCGCTGGCGCAGAGTTTGCGGACTACTATACCTTTTTCTTTTGCCCCAGCGACCTTTGCCCGCTCGGGCCCTTGCCGGATTGTCAAGGTGTAGGCATCGCTAGGGGGCAGCATCGTCAGTCGAAATCCTGGGGTATGACAGGCGTGAAGTCGAGATTTGGAGATGCTGCCGTACCTCGGAAGCCTTTCTTGGTAGGGAACCGCATACGCGGGAACCTGGATGTTCATCGAGGGTGGAACGAACCCAACTTCACCCAGGTCTCTGTGGGATCAACGATTACTGAAGGGATACCCGTGGTGAAGCAGACGACGGCCCAAGGATATCGGGTCTGCCCGCTTATAACAAAGCAACTCCTCGAAGGATCGCCTTAACAGCTTCAGACCTTCCCGCCTCTTCACAAAACCGGATGATAGCCGTGGGTATTGTGGCCGAGAGACTGAGTAATGTCCGGCCCGCCTGAGAGACCTAAGATCTCGTCCGTGATAAATGTCCTAGCCACTGACTCCAGCTTTGTGCTCATCGAGATGGTATAGCTACGTGGAGAGCCCTAACGTGGGTCAAAATGGTGGATCTCGGGGGAGAAACCTGGTACAGCTGACTCGGCTCTTGGACCCCTGGTACGATGAGGGGGCTTTCCACTAGGAGCCAAGAACAAGATAACGAAGTCCAAGGGGGATGAAGTTATGGGCTTACAGTATCCGTGGCCCTCGTAAATGGCAATTCGAAGGTGAGAATGCAGTGACTATTAAGGGGATAATCTTGCTTACGGGCACACTGGCTAGGGATTACCAGGGACCTGATTCTCATACATGCAGGGCGGAGAGTAAGTTGGGTAGGATGCTCAAAAGTTCCTTGGCTACCTTGAATCAATGGTATCAGCTGAGCCCGAGCTCTGTGTGCAAACCTCTGTGTTCGAGTTCAGTCCTCTCTGATAGTGGTCCAGTTAAGCGCTTTTCGAGAATGACTACACGATGCCTGCGGGAATTTGCTCTATCAAGGCTCGAACCGGGTTGTGGAGTGGATTTTTGAACAGAAAGCGCACTGGACAATGGTCGAATTTTGGTAGCGAGATCGAATAGCGCCTCTCCTAAGGGAGCCGATTGGATCAAGAATATAGTAGAAGACCTTTCAGCAAATCAATGTCCGCTCCAGCACACGCGAACAGGATGATCCACAGATTCTGCTCAAATAGTGTCCGGATGATCCTCATATGTTGGTCGTCCAGGAAATCTGCATCCACGCCCTGGGCGGATAATAGGTGTCTATGAAGCCCAAAACTTTGGTCCAGTATGGGCCCCTTAAGGGTGAGAGGTTTAATCAAAGTTGGAGGCCGTTTTGAAGTCGATCAAAAAAGGGCCAGGTATCACTTATTCCACTCAGCTGACCGGCCGGAAGAATCCTGGTCTTTTGATGGTGGAATACTGTTGCAACGACGGACAGAGACAAACAGATCCTGAGACTCGACTTTTATTGTTTGTACCACTCTTCGGCTTCAAGTGGTTCTAGGGCAACGCAAGCAGCAGGCCACGCACTTTTGCGCGTTGAACGAAATAGGGAGCGAAAGGGAATGACGGTTTTGAAAAGTAAGTTTGGAAATATTAATGCTCTATGTTCGGGTGCTGAGTGCTTAGTGTGACGATGCGTGGAGCAGGCGCGAAGGAAAGAGCACATGCCAGTTGTGGGGAGGAACCCTAGTCAATCCGGAACCATGAGATACAACGACAAGTACTTAAAGCTTTGCTTCACAGAAGCACATATGAACAACGACTTCACCAAGGGTTCCGAATCAGGGGAATAATTACAAACAGCCATGATGAAGGTCTGTGGAGAGTGGGAGGAATTCCAACGGCATTGCACGGTGGTGCATGGAAAGCCCTGCTGGCAAGCCTCTCGCTAAGTCGACTTGGTACCGTAGTAGACTCAACACCATGGGAGCGTACATCGTCATGTTCCTATTGGGTGAAATCACGCAGTGCTGACCCCATTTAGGCCGCAGCGCGATGGGTGTCCGGGTCGACTGTTCGTGTGGTGCGCGGCGGGATGATGCCGCAACACACAGATCGAGTCAACCAGCTCCCGGATCAAGTCAAGTCGACTACTTACTCAGTGAACTGAGCGTACCGGAAAAGCCTGAATTGTCCACCGGCAATCCGTACACTCCGCTAGGTCGGTTAGCAGCTAATGCTAGCCATGCGGTTCAGACAGAGCGGGCACACGCATGAAGGACGCCGCCTGCATCTTGAAATTGCTCTCGCAAGCATGTCGAGCCTAGGAAGGAAGCTAATTGGAATTGTCGAGAAAGTGAAAGCGAGGGCGAATTCCTATGAGGGAAAGAGGCGCTTCTCAATCAGGAACTGCGTCCGGCTTTACTGACGTTCTTTCTCATTGTTTCCGGGTTGACCTTCCATGGCGCCAGATCGGTGGGCAATAGCAGGCTCTACATGCTAGCACAAATAAGGTGGCTGAAATGGCTTCGAATTGAGGCTTGGAGCAAATTGGTTCTGCGATCCACTCAAGGCTGAAGCCAAGCGCCATGAGACCAAATAAGCATTCCCGATCCATTCATAGACTCGCAGTAATGTTTGATTGATTAAGGTACGTCGCTCGAGCTGCGCCTAGGATATACAAACTATACAGTGCCCAGTATTCCTGTCCTTCCGCACCATCGACCCAGTTAAAGCCAAGAACCTTGCGGGAAACGACGGATATGAACACGGCCATTGTGCTCCGATTTCTGATATAAGTTTAAGCAGGGTTTGCGCAACCGGATTTCAACCATATCCTGGCTTTTCTACGGCGTCACCTTGGCGCTGAGACATCTTATTCTGGTCCAAACTACCAAATTTCATACGAGAATTTGGAGGCTTATCAGGATGAGACCCTACCGAAGCTTCAGCGCAGAGGATTGGATTCTCTTAGCCGCTCACCCAAAGTTCCATGCGCGCAGACCTCTTTTATTATTATCGTCTCTTTCAGATATCATATTCAGACGCTAGGCATTCAGCGACCAGCGCGTGCGACAACGGAATAACTAGCTCTCTTTTGCTGAACTAGTGAATCTTACGAAAATGTCACCTTCATTTGAAAAGGCATCGCCTTTGAACCTGGGACTGCCTGCAAGTTCCAGTACTGGGAGTGCAGCGCACACGCTACGGTGTTTGTGTGGTTAGCAAGCTTTCATGTCAATCTACACAGCATTCATCACAGTTCGAGACATCAATATAGAAAGAATCAGGAAGGACGGCTTTCTGCAATGGCCATCTTTACAAGCTGTCATTATCAGACTCTAGTGGGGTGGGAAGCTAATGAACAATTCTACTAACCGTTCCCTTCAAGGATACAGTCATTAACTCGGCAAAGCATGTACGATGATGAGAAATGGGAAAGGTAGCACATAGGGAGTGGACCAACTTTGTCTTCCCATATCGGTTGCTCTTCACTAACTTTCGATCTCCCCCTGGTGATATGCTATCGTCACCTGCAGCCAGGTAACAAGAAGCTCTCACTACCAGCCATTCACTCATCCGTTATCTATCTACTACGGTACTACTCTGTCGTGACCTGCATAAAACGAGGTAACTATGGGCGATGAGAGGCCTAAACCCGGAACAGACAACGAATGACAAATCTCTACGCTCTTCCATGTGATGTGTTCTCATTGGGTAGATGCGCGTCTGACAGTTTGATCATGCGTCACGCTGCAGCAGCGTTCTCGGACCCGGTATACACCCCTGGCTTAACCGTGAGCATGAATTTGACAGAAGCGCTGTGCAGCAACGTATTTGTGCTTCACAGAAGTCGCAGACATGGTCTTGCAGGTTTCATACCTCAGCTCGCAGCGGTACATATCAAGGGCTGCCGGCCATGACCAGCCAAAGAGAAGATACCACGGTTGCCTGTCGGTACTGTGTGCGCCAACAGGAGCATTCCATGGTTCTGATCCTGGGGCCGGCGGCCACCAATGCACAACAAGCCGCAGATACCCTGTATACTGAACTGATCACATTTACTACTACTACTAGCTGTGCTTGCAAGGCAAAGGCAAGCCACACGCTGCAGTGCATCGTGACAGAATCGTGGAAGCATCGGTGTTTTCCCCCTCGGTCGCTTCCTAGGGTACGAAAGTATTCTATCTTCGGGGAAGTGAGACGGTGAGATTAATCACGAACCCGACTTTTGAGGCACGACCATCGACGAGGATTAATCCTATTACCTCGACTTAGTTCTATGTAGTTTAGATTTGCGGACTTACCCGCTCCGTTTGCTCGACGTCCACTTTTCCCAGGTTTCCATTTGGCAGTCGGCAGCAAGCAAGCTTGAACAAATCAGGCTGAACTCCCGACCCTGCAGGATCGCTTGCTATGTTTACTCGTACTTGTTTGGTTGACTCTGTTTGGTTGGTCGCTTGGTTGCGAGCTGCGACGAGCCGAGGCTAACGAACCCACGTTTTCCCGCGTCTTCCTTGCGACCATCACCACAGCCATCAGCCATCAACCATCAACCACCAACCCATGTGCACAAAAAGAAGACTGTGGAAGGGCTGAAGCGCCCTGTCAAACCTGCCTTTCCGATACGATCAGCATGACCCAGAAAAGAGTACTGGTCATCATCTCATCATCGGTTTGTACAGTGTACTCGTACGTAGAAGTCCGGAGTACTTCTCGACGCGGCGTTCCCCAACAAGATTCTTTACTCATGTTTTCCTGGTACTAAAAATGAGGACTACTCTATCACGGAGAAATACGCCTTTTCCACATCGATGGTGTCTACGAAGGGCTGAATAATAACGCGGCTCTCTTCGATCGTGGAGTGAGATTAGAGTTCGCTTCGACTTGACCATTTCTGAATGAGCAATTAATTCCCCACCCAGTGCTGAAGCCACGACGCCAAAATCGATCTGGGCTGAAAAATGGGCAGATACTCGATCTGGGTAGTCTTGGAGGAAAACCTCAACAGCAGAGATCCACAGTGGCTTTCGTCAGGAGGCAGATGAATCTTGCGGGCGTGTGTGTCTCAGCTCGCTCAATCTCTGCCAGCTCATCCACAATGATGCTCTATTTCGCTAGATCCACTCTTGTGAAACGTTCTTCTTCCGTCATTCCGCCCCTGTTGGGTTATTTGTCACTCCATTTGCATCAGATTTTAGCCCGTCTAGGCTTGATATTCCGTGTGAGGATGTGTGGGAGTACAGCCGACTGTCATGCCATGTTTCTTCTGTGTCGTACAGAATCGTCGTCGGTAGCGAAGGTGGAACCGACAATAATGGAAGCATGCCTATTGTTGTGATTCACCGGCCGATACCATTTGTGGTTAGTCCTACATTTAATGCGACGACATTGTTCGAGTCCTTCATCTCAAAGATCGTAGTTTTCCCATGGTTCAAGACGGTTCAAGATATTTTGTTTGCCCTCGGATCGCTACGACGCTTTTCCTGTGGGTGTCTGAAAACCCAAAAAGGTTCCAATTATCGAATAAGCGTGAAACACCTGCGAGTCTGGCTTTTAGGAGCAGATTCCCAATATGGATATTCTTCTCAGAGTTCGAAAGGACAACTTGCTCGATGTTGACATTCGCAGAGAATTTGCCATTTAACGTTCCGCCGAAAAATTACCCGAGAAACAATGATGATTGTTTGTTTAAAACATGTGCTCTACGTACCATCTTCATATATAGGGCATTAACGGAACATGATAAACTTGATGGAACATTGTCCTCCAGGTCGTGTGCTCCATGTCAGGTCCTTACGGAGCCCAAAGCAAGGTCAATCCCAGGAAAAGGCCTGATTCCCAAATCAGAATGTGCATTACATAGTAATGGTACGCCCTGGGTATGACGAGGACCGAAACGCCCTCTCCTGCACAGCAATGGCAAATAGATATGAGTTACGACTTCAGGTTTTGACCATGAACTTCTCTCCCTTCACCCGGATGCGCAATCCTTCCGGTGTTGCCTCCTTATTTTACTAACCCCCTTCTTTCTCTACCCACATTTTGATATTCGATGTTGGGTAGGGTACAACTTGAAGTGAAAGTTATAGTGCTGGCTGTGTGGTAATGCGCCGACATTATTCGTTCTCACAAGCGATCGATTATGCTGCCCCCGGCATGAACTGGAAGAAGGAACCTCTACGCCCAAACCTAGCAATTCAAACAACCTGGTGGTTTAGTTTTCTAGTAATAACACCTCGCTAATTGAACGTTCTTCGTTCGGATTGTTTCCGAATTGACTCCTTTCTAATATCTGTTATTCGATCGGCGGCTTCTGTTCAGACGTCTTGCACGCAGCTACCTTCTTGCCAGACGCTCTTTGTCCCCGACCTGCCTTTACTGCATCTTTACATCAGATGCACGGATCTAGCAGCGCTTATACACCCTCGACATAACCAATCCGAAGTGTTTGGTCACCAAAAGTCCACTCTACTCTCCTCTACTACAACCGTCATTCTCGCGGCATCTCTCTCCCTCGAAAATATCTTTTGCTGCCTTACGCTGCTTCTCTGCCTCTTGCAGGCTGCTAACTTCCGTCAAGAAACCACCACCACCACCACCCCAATAACGTTTCTCCATCCCACAAGTCTCCGCTCTCAGCATCATCACAACCTTGAGTATCACTTTACTTTTTTCGCGTATCCGACGATGCAGCCGAGACAGCCGTTGTAGCATAACTCTCCTTTGAAAGAGTGCTTCTTCAAGTTCAAACCCCACTAGTGAGAGTCAAAAGTTAGTATACTATTTTGGATCTTCCTTGAGACTGTGGCCGTAAACTATCAAATTGACACGTAGTCTCGTTGTTTTGTTGTGAGTGATCACATATCTCACTTCGACATATGCAAACGAATAAATCGGTCGCTTCAACTTTCTGACAAAGGCTGATAGTTAAATTTGATTCTATTGCAAAGCTTGAACGACACAGATAGTCAGAAAAACAAACAAATCGAGTCAGTCAAACTTGAGTCAACACGTCTCTTGTTTCGATGTATCGACCTTCGGCTATCGATTGTTGTTCACCAAGATTTGCATTTACTCTTATTCCATACGTGATTTTAAACGAACCTTTAGCCGTCTCAATACAGCAGCAAGTTTAGCCTACTCCTCAGGAAAGGAACAGCCTGCTTCTTCCAAGCAGCAACAAAGCTTTTCTTAGCAGACAGCTGCTCCCAGCATCCCATTCATCAGCAGAGAAACTTCTCCAAATGTTAACGCAATTCCAAGATCAGAACCTCAAGTCAGCACGACGAAACAGCTAAAACATACCACCTATTAAATATGTCGATGAAAATCTACATCAAAGCTAACGAACGGCATTCCCAAAATCATAACAATTCAAGCAACCGACAACTCGAACTCCTAGATCTCGACTTTCTCATCTCCTACCCTGAATTTCTCATCTTCTACGTTTCCCACCAAATCCATCCAAGACATTCCATAATGCTTCCCAATTCATTGAGGAGATCCTCTCGCGTTGCCCTTCTCCTCGAACCCCCATCCCCCGATCCCCAACCAAACCCATCCCAATTCACGCCCTCGCCTTTCTTCGCCCACTCGCAAAAACACCACCCCCTTCTTTTCTTCTGTTGAATTTTTTCCCCCCTCAACCTTGACAAATGGAATGAGAGGGTTGGGGGGGAGATAAGGATGAGATGCGAAATGTGACTTGTGATTTATAATTTTTGGATTTTGATTCGAAGAGGGTGGATGGGAAGATGAGAGAAGGGAAAAGGCAATAGATATAGAGAGACGATGTTGTGATAAGATGAGAGAAGGAAGGAAAGGGAGGGGGGGATGTAGGGAAATGGAAATGGAAATGGAAATGGAAATGGAAATGGAAATGATGGGGAACACTCGAGATGTTTTGATACAGACATTCTTCCACATATTTGCTCAGCCAAGAAAACATCCATGAGGACCCGAACCTAGATCCGGCAAGTACCTGACCCCCAAGCAAAGAGGAAAGCGTTCAAGCATCCAACCCCCTCCTTTACTATCTTCCCCGCCTACATACAGTACATATCTCCCAATCTTTCCCCTAAAGCAGGGGATAAAATGAACTGTATATCCCACTCATTCCACTCACTCGCCTCATCAGGTAATGATCATTCAGCATAGTAAGAATCTCATTGCTGAAAAGGTGTCTACAATCCCTCCTCCTCCTCCGCTTGCTATAAAATTGTCGTAAAGCTGTAAGTACAATGCTAGAAGCGCCATGCCTGTCCCTTGACGAACAAATTCCTATCTTACAAAACCCCCGGTCTCCTCACTCCCCACGCACACTCCTCGTTCCACCCACCGTAGCCCCTCCCTCGCTCACCTACCCACCTCCCCCAAATCATCCTCATGTCCCTCCTCCTTCATCCCCCCAACCACCTCCTCATCACTCCCCACCTCCTCCGCGTCCCCGGGGCTATTCGCAAACCCCTCCAACCCCGCCTCTTCATCCTCTACGAGCCCCTCCCCCTCGCCCGCCATATCGCGGCGATCTTTTTCCTCGTCTGGAGATGCGAGATCAGAGAGACGACTTCTAAAAGGGTGCATGCCTTCGGGCGCTTTAGGCGGGTCGTCGTCGGGGGTGTGGAGGAAGGATGTATTCGATGGTGATTGTGGTTGTTGAGAGGGTTGTTGGGGTTGGGAGTGCAGGGCTAGCTGGTGGGCAAGTTGGCGGCGCGCGCGGGTGGGGTGGAGGGTTAGTGGTGGTGGGGCGGGGGGAGGGTCGGTGGGTGGTGAGGGGGTCGGGTTGAAGGCTAGTTGGGGGAGGTGGTGGGGGTTGGAGTACTATAGTGAATTGTTAGCTTTGGATTCGAAGAGTTGATGGAGACGGTGCTGAGGTAGATGATCTGCATTAAAAGATCACGGCGGAGAGAGTGATGGCGGACATGACATGAAAAAGGTGAAGAGAAGTTTGAAAGTAGGAAAGGGGTAACATGGTATATAAAGTACCCAAGACGAAAGGGGAAGGTAGGGATATGAAAAGATATATTGCGGGGTACACGGAAAGTGCAGGGTAGGATATGTGAAGGGTGGGCAACCGATGGCTTAGTCCAATGGACATTCACAGGTGTGATGGAGAGGGCGAAGCCTAGTTTGCCTAGAAATATAGACACTTCAAGAACCCCATCCCGTCCCCGAGCCCGCTCCACCAGAACCGCGTGTCTTTATAATCCAGTGTGTGACAAACAGTCGCTTTCAGAAATATGCCAATGCAAGGTCGTAATACATCATCGTTTACTCATATCGACATCCTTGAAAGAAAGGTTACCCACTTGGTCTGAACTCCCCACCCCGGATCCGTCATTTTCTTCAATCTCTTCCATCTCCTCGTCTTCTTCGTCGCTTGAGCTTCCAAAGCCGCTGAGTAGCGATCCGCTACTTAGTCCAAAGGCAGTCGAAGTACCGCTGCCATTACTGGCGAGATCCATGGAATCGAGGCCTGGATTGCCATTGAGACCAGCATTTGCCAGTGCGGAAGATCCACCACTACCAAAGCCATGCGCGGCATTGACTGCATTCAGGACAGCTTGTCGTGGGCCAACGGACATGTCAGGTCGCACGCCACCCAGTATTGCGTTGTCTCGCTCCCTTGTTTCGGAGAGGGTATTCTCCACGTAGTCGCTCCATTCCTTACTGGTAACTTTATCAAGCACAACTTGAGACAGCAGCTCCGGTGGATGCCTATCACTAAATTTTACGACCTCCTCGGCGATCAAAGTCAGATGGCCCATGTACCCTAATCGCATGTTATTCTTTGCTTGCGCCTCGTCACTCCGTTGTTGGCCTTCGACTATTCGTTCTGTGATCCGTCCGGTTTGGAATAAATCAATGGCAAGGATACGGTTGTAACCTCTATCCATGGGGCCGTTAAATACCTGCTGTACAACATCATATACTACATTGTGAAGGAAATTGTTCCAGGGGAATCGAAAAAAGAAATCCTTGATTACCAATGGATTTAGCTCTCGTTCACACATGTAGTACTGGGTACTTTTGACTTACCAGTATCGTAGGTACCACCTTATGTTCCACGAACATCATTTTCAAGAAATCTCCAACCATCGGTTGGCCATCGACATCATTTTCAATCTGTGGAGCGAAACTTTGCTCATTGCCACTCATAAGAACCGAACGTTGGCTGTCACCCTCTTCGCCAAGAGTTGTGTCAATAGTATCCTGGCTATTGCCGCTACCCATGTCATGCTGTGCCACCAGCGCCGAGCTCTCTTCTTGCATGACCTGGTCAGAGCGACCCGCAAACAGTGGGGCAGGCTTGTCGTCCGGATGAGGAGAAAGTTCCATTGGACTATCGGTATCTGTGGGATTGGGGTCTAGAAAACCTCCCCGCTGCGGCAAAGGTGGCGCTTCTGACTCAGCGGCAGACGAGGACGGTCCATGGCTGTTGACCTGTTCAATATGAGGCTCTGAGGTATTCAATACATCATGGTTCCCATTTGCTGCTTCTTTGTCCAGGTCTAAGTTCTCAACTTCAGAAGAGAGACCGGGCGACGCAGGTTCGTTCTCAGGTTCCTGCTCAAAGGATAGGCCTTCTGATATCTCGGGCAGCTCTTCCTCACCTTCGTCTAGCGCTTCTAGTCGTGGGGAGGTCAAAGATTCGTCGACAAAATCCTCGTCCAGGTCTAACCGTGGCTTCAGTTGTTTCTGCAGAGGTTGAATCTGCTCAGATTGCGAGCCAAGCTCGAATGGTGATTTTTCGTCAAAGTCATCTTTAATATCGTCTGCCAAATCTGCCGAAGTTCCAACATCCTCGAAACCATCTTCGTCGACACTGTTGGCTATTTCAAGCTTCCGATTTCCTTCAGGAGATCCGGAATCTAGACCAAGAGCAGAATCACCGTTTGCAAACCCCACACTACCCTCGGAAAAGTCTGTGACTGCTGAAGCCGGAGGTCTTGAGGTCGTTAGAGAACCTTCAGCCTTGAGTCGCTCTCGTTCTTGATCCCTTTGCTTGACGAATGCTTCACTTCCCCGTTCGTTCAACAGGCCCATATTACTGCAGTGGAGAAGCTCTGCCATCAACTCGCAAGTCTTGAAACGATCAAAGCCCAAGGGTTCAATTTTGCTACCAAATGCAACCGCTAATTCTTTCCTCTTGACGGTCATTGTGTTGTCGCCGTCGGCAACGGTATGTGTAGGGCTGAGTATCAATTCCATGAAGTCAGGGACGTGTTTAGCAAAGTATCGTAGAAGCGTTCCGAGGTATATTGGGTCGTTGCTTGAAGGGATTGAATCTGCTCCAGCTCCAACGTCTGGGTCGTAGTCTGAGTTATTTTTCCTAATCACTTCGATGATGGTCCCTACGCCAACTGTGAGAGGATTACCGCCCCGGAGCATGTCCTTGATTAAAGTTTCGATGCATGGCTCGGATACAAGCTGTCTCGTTAGATTGTTAGGACCTATACATGATTGTTCGTTTTGGGACGCGTTAGCGGAAATCGTTATTATGGCTTTGACAAAGTCCCCTGCGGATGTCTGCGTTGCCGGCGGATACTCTTTTGCTAGATACGCAAGTAGAAGAGGCATCAGGTCTTGACTCTGCAGCCACTGTGATTAATATTAGCACACGTCTTGACGCTGCGTTTACCAATACCCCGGTTTGCGTACGTCTACGATGCCCATCCCTCCCTCACTCTTTTCCATGCTTATGATCTTCAACAAGAGATCCATTACCATTGGACAGTCCACGTGTTGTAACATCGCCGGAATGATGCCCTCAAGTGATTTTACAAAGTTCAGGGTGTCTTCTGTCTTCTTGTCCAACAGCGTCTCGTTGATCTTTGTGAAATATCCCGCCGCTGAAGGTTCCAGTGGTGGCTCACGCCTTAGAAAGTCCCAGAACAATTTTAGGTGCTGCTGGTTGTCCATCATGGCTTCCAAAATCGACCATGTTTCGGACGAGAGAATCTCGCAAGCTAAGTAGGCATTCTTTTGCCGCGCCTTATCAGCCTTTTCCCACTCGTCTCTCTCTTCTTGTCGCTTTGACTTCTCTTTCTGGTCTTTACTTCTCCGCCGTAGAGGAGTCAAACGTATCGGACTTAGCGTCTTTGCATCGGAAGCCTCTTCGGCTTCTTCCTCGTCATCCTCATCTTCAGGCCTTGGAGCTGGCGGAGCGACGACATATTCCAGTAGTCGCCGTAGTACGTTTTCGTCCCTCAAGTACTCTATCAATTTCGTATTGTGTTGCTTCAGCTCTTGTATGAGGTCCGACTCATCCAGGAGCTCCTCAAGTGTTACATCGGGCTTATCGAGAATGGTATCGAGCGTGGAGATGTTCGCATAACCGCCGAAACGCCAGAACATCGTGTATTATGTTGAAGGAGATGTATGAACTGAAGATGGTCTATCTGAATATGATTTCGCAACTCGAAGGGTTTAGTATTGCTGGACAGGTTCATGCGAACGGTCCGGGCAATTCAAAAGGTCGGCCTATAGCTCTATACTATGATAGAGTGAGACCTTCATCGGAGCATGCGTTATGGGTGCCAATTTGAACCAGCCTCTGAGCAGTTCCACTGTGTTTCGAAGCCTGTGGATGGTTGTGGCTTGAATAGTCAGCATCTACCTACGAGTTTGAGCTGACGCACGGCCGAGGCAGCACTCCTGCTAGCTGTCTGGAAGAGCAGCTACTTACCACGATGAGGATGACCTTTAGTCAAGAAGGATGAGGAGAATCGATATGGCAGGATGTGGTCGGCGTCTGTTGATCGCAGTGCTGCAGTTCCCAAAGCTTGTAATGCAATTTTCAGTTTTCGATGGCAACCCGCTCTGGCTGTCTGCGCCTCACAGTCCGTCTCCCCTCTAGGATATTGGTCTAGTAAGATGGCCTCGAATACAGACAAGGACAGAGGTGTCATGAGAAAGACAAAATCTCATGGGCCACGTGATGCACAAGAATTGGCTACAACTGTCTGCCTGAGCTCCCCCCCGGTCATCCCGCTCCGAACAATACCCCTTAAATAACGACAACAACGTGGATACCCGCAAATAGCCTCTTATAGCGGAGGTTTTTGGAGCGAATCACAGCTTCAGACTTGTAGTGTCTCCGATGTCTTGCAAGCTGCCAATTCGCATTCGCAATCCCAAAATCTATTTCATAGAGAGGGGTTCCGCCTTATCTGACCCAGGGGACCTCGGAGTCTGACATACAGTATTCTACCCTCTACAGGCATATCAAGCGAATTCTAGAATCCCTTGTCAGCTGTCAAGAGCAGCAGGCAGACACAACGACTTGTGCCTAATCGACATCTGAAATTCCCGGCGCACACCACGCACGATTAAAGCTGCTAGCTTTCTAGAGCACAAGAGACACTTCTTATCTGCTATACAAACTCGGCTTCCTCAACATGAACCGCCTCTTCGGGGCCAAGAACACCGGCCCAAAACCCACCCTCTCCAGCGCCATCTCCAACGTCAGTACCACCCCGCCTCTTTCCCCTCCCACCCCCATCCACCTCTCTCTAACACCCCCCACCCATAGACCGACACGCATGTCGACTCCCTCGACGTCAAGCTCGCCAAACTCAACGCCGAACTAACCACCTACCAACAACGCATGAGCAAAATGCGCGACGGCCCCGGCAAATCCGCCCTAAAACAAAAAGCCCTCAAAATCCTCCAACGCCGCAAAATGTACGAATCCCAGCGCGACCAGCTTCAGCAGCAGTCGTGGAATATGGAACAAGCCTCCATGATGACCGACAACCTGAAAAACGTCATGACCACCGTCGACGCCATGAAGTCCACCAACAAAACCCTGAAGCAGCAGTACGGCAAAATCGACATTGACAAGATCGAGCGCATGCAGGACGAGATGCAGGATCTGCTCGAGATGGGCAATGAAATCCAGGAGAGCATGGGCAGGAGCTACGATGTGCCCGAGGATGTGGATGAGGCGGAGCTGGATGCCGAGCTGGAGGCGTTGGGGGAGGAGGCGGGTATGGAGGGGGGGTTTGCGTCCGGGATGGGGGTGGGGGAGACGCCGGGGTTTATGGTGGATGAGGTGCCGAGTTTTGTGGATGAGCCGCCCGAGGCGGGGAAGGTGAAGGAGGCGGCGGGGTGAGGGGTGGGGAGGGGGTTGGTGAGTTATGTGCACGGCGTTGGTGTGGCATATCGTAGGCGTATGAAAGAGGGTTGGTAGTAGTATTCCACGGGCAACAGGCATTACGAGGTCTTGATGCATTGAGCACCTATTATTGGACAGACTCCCATGATACGAACCTGCCCCTCTACAGGTCCATCCTATCGCGTCGAATACCTCAATGTGCGGTTCTCCAAATGCAACCTGCGAGCGTCATTGCTCCGTAATCAACATCAATACGTCCATTCTGCTGCGTTGACTACCGTAGTCTGCAGTTTTGCACAACGCAATCTGCTACTGCCATGGATCTGGATCGGACTTGGAAGGATTAAAACTAGAATTAACATTCTTAGGGAGGTATTTGCCTAAGCAATCGACTCTAGCGACTGTGAGCAGCAACTGCGCTCTCCTGAGAACTTTTACGCCTCCTTGCAAATGCTTCCCTGCACGCCGGAATGCAGGTCGCCTTGTGTGCCTCATCCCTTCCCTAGACCCACAAACACCAATAACGCCACGTTCATTATTGCGATAATCAGCCATACCAGCACTGCAAACCCAGCCACGAACCAGTGATTCCTCATCTTGACCACCTCAACTTCCGGCTCCAGCTCTTCTGTAGCCACTCGCTCTAGCCCCTCGTCATTACCTGCTCGCTCTGAGCCGCCAACTATCATATACTTATTTCTGCAAGTGAAGTAGATCAATGGTGCAGAAGTGAACGGTAAAACCACGCTGAGGGCGACCTGGGTTCCATTCAGTGTCGCAGAGAGTCCATTCTTGCCCACTGCCGCGGCAATGATGATACTTGGTGTGATGCTTATAGAGCGGGTGAGCAGCCTCCTCAGCCATGGTGCAATAGTCCAATCCAAGGCTCCCTCACTCAGCATCTGCCCTGCAATGGTGCAGACAATGCCCGCAGATGTTCCTGAGAACAAAAGAGCAAGAGCGAAGATGGTCCCTGCCGCAGGAGTAAGAGTGGTGGCAAGAAGATCGTGAATGCTGAAGAGATCTGCACTCTGGGCGCCGGAATTGGTCGAGAGAGATGCACCGGCTACGACCAAGATCGCACTGTTGACGAAGAGCGCGAATGTAAAGAGTGAGAGAGCGATCTCAACAGTGGAGTACGTGAGGCACGACCGGATTGCCGCAAGTGATGGGCGGTAGATAACCTTCTGCTCATTTCCACGCCCTGGCAGAGGAGCGGAGAAGTTTCCCGCATTCGTATCGAAGTGTCGAAGACGAGTCTGTACGATACCACTGCCCAGGTACAGACTGTGAGGCATTACAGTGGCGCCGAGAATACCACAGCTTAGGTACAGGCCTTGAGCCTGTACAATAGTAGATGACGGCAAATAGCCCCTCAATACCTCGCCAATGGAGGTATCCCGAATGTAAGAAAGCTGGATGCAAAAACAAATAACCACGCCAAGGACCAATGCCATAACGAAGAACTCGAAAGCTCGCAAGCGCCGCATCGAGCCTTCTGGACTGTAGAAAATGAGAATGATAAGGACGTCCACCAATGTAAGTGCACAACCCGCCACTAAGGGTATCTTCAGGAGCAAATTAAGTGCTATCGCCGATCCGATGACCTTCCAAGATGTCAGCTGTAGATAGACGACTTGATGTTCAGACAACCTACTTCTGCAATGTCAGTAGCAATGATGGCAGCCTCCCCCATTACGTAAAGAACGATGTTTAGCCATCGCGGGAGATGTGCTCTGCAATTCTCTGCAAGGTTGAGCCCAGTGACAGTTCCGAGACGTACGGCGAGTGACTGCAGCAGGATAGCAAACACATTTGACATAAGGACAATGAAGAGTAGCTTGAATCTCGTCGAGGCACCAGCTGCTACATCTGTGGAATAATTACCTGGATCTATGTATGCTACGGCTATCATGAACCCAGGTCCAATGAATTTACCGAATTTCACTAGAATTCCTCTGAGTCGATGAAGAGAGCCAACGAACTTAGTGCGCCGGGGGCGATGTGAAACGGGTGTCGTAGTATCTAGGGTAGTAGAACGCCTCGAGACTTTGGACGTGGATGTAAAGGGTTCCGTTGATTGTTTGCCACTCGTCTCCGGAAGAGGAACCTGACACCAGATGGCTGGAGGGCGCTCTGAGGAAGTGTCAGGAGGCAATTCAACGTCCGGCAGTTCACTCGCCCGATCATCTTCTGCTCTTCCGGCATTACGTTGCGTTCGTAGGTTTACAATGCCATTGAGGTCTTCCCTGGTCGTCAGATCAGCGGCGAGTCTTGGCGGATTCTGGTTCCATCCCTCGTGTCCCGTCAGATCGTCCGTCCGAGAGGGACAATTCATTCCCAGAACGATGAAGCGAATGAAGCCTGAGGCTCAATGCAGTAAGAGAGCAAGGAGAGATAGGGCATACGAGGTCCATTAACGAATGGTAGAGAGTGTTTGGGGTATTTGGGTAATGTGAGAGGTCGAAGGAAATTTCCTATTGGCAGATCGCGGTTTCTTCCGAACCGCCAGTAGTGGGTTCCGCACGAGGGGAGCATCGTCATCTTCATCGGTGTCACTTCGAAAATCCCAGTACCGGATCATTGAGACGACAACAAGGCGCACTGGTGACATGAGAAACAGGCAAGAAAGGAATGTCGCTGTCTTCTGCCCCATGCAGCCATGCGATAGAGGTGGAGTGGTGGGGCCCTGGGGGGGTGCTTAATCGCCCGGCAATGGCAAGCAGCAGGTCGGAAGGCGGCTGTCCGCCCCCAGTGTCATCAGTCAACTCGAGATGGAAAGGAGAGCGCATCGGAATATGAAAGACAATCCGATATGCAAGTTCCTTGTCCTGAAGCTTCAAGTCACACTGAAGAGTCGAACCTGTGTCCTGCACGTGCCCGGCCCCGATAGGGCGCGATAACGTCTGAGTTGGCCTTCCAGGGGTCTTCACCACAGCAACGGCCGAGACGTCAACAATGGAACCTCTCACTCCATCTCTACTCGTGTATGATTTATCTATCTCCTTTCACAACATAGGATTATCATTATCTTATTTGCCTATTTGTAGGTATTGGTAAGTGCACCTTAGCTGGTTGTACGTTGCGTCTCACGTTGGGACCAAGCGCTCGCCTTGTCTGTAAGTTACAGGGACTCTGAGTACGTCTAAATCCAGCACCTTAATATCAGCAGTCTTGCTAACTAAGACTTGTAGACATCATGGACACTCTATTCCGTCCCGACAATTCTGATAATAGGCCACAGCACAAGCGAACAACCTCGTCTGTTCTGAAATCAATGGTGTCCCCAAAACGCAACACTCCCCCAGGCGTAGTTCCTGTGGGGCTAAAAAGCGAGGACATCAGGCCGAATAAATTAGCTGTCATTGGACCGTCGCCGATTTTGCCACCAGACCATCCCCAAGCTAGGTATCACTTGAGAGAGCAGAGTGGCAACAGAGACAACATTCGCTCGTCACCAAGGAAATCGATCGAAATACATGATGACAACGTCAAAAGCACTGGGCTACACAAGAAGACGAAGAGCTCGGTCTCCCTTAAGTCCTTGATGGGGAATGAGAAAGCTAAAATGCCAAAACTGACATCCCCAGTAAAGCAGGAGGTTAAAAGCATGAAAAAGTCAAAATCATCTACTAGTCTTTCCGCCTTGCTATCAAGACCAAAGTCGTCAAAGGGCTCTAAACCAGACGACTCACCTCGAAAGAAGGACAAGGAGAATAGAACGCCCCCCAATTCGGCGACTGCAGCACCGCCTCCAATTTGGGCGCAATTTGCAAGCCAGCAAAAGCAGGAGTGGACTCGTACCACTAAGATCTCTTTGAACGACCGGAACGATCTCACAGATGAGATCGCGCTATACACTCCGCGCGACTACTCACCCTCGAAGCAAAGAAACTTCCGTGATTATGAACAGCCAACATTATCTAGGAAATTGGAACCCAGACCTCGACCTGAATCAGCCTTCATCCCTTCTGGGCCCCCGATAAACCCCTATGCAGGAACCCCGGTCCGATTACGGAAGCCAAGTCTGGAAAAAAGCCGATGGTGCCCGAACAATGATGGTAACGATCGCAGATCTTCGAGCGAGACGAAGTCTTCGAGCCGAAGACCTAGCTTGGAGCACAAGAATATTAGCGAAGACTGTTCGAAGCCCGTTGTTACAATGAACAAGCGTGGATCGCGTGTGATGGCGGCAGTAGCAGCGTTCAATGGAAAGTCAAGGGAGCCACTACAAGAACCAATTAAAGAGATACAAGAGGTCAAGCTTGACGTTAAAGCCATTGAGAATGCATTTGAAAGTCTTCTGGTCAGTCTTTGAATCAGCCGACCCTCTCAACTATCTTTGTTTTCTGATATATTTTCAGGACTCGCGAAACGTCCCGCAGCATACGCGGGACAAGATGAGATCCTTGGACACGAACATCAAAGCAAACTTTATCAAGCAAGACAAGGCTGGTCCTGGATCAGCGTCGAGTACAGAGGGTTTGATGTTGCGACCTGCGGAATCTCACGCCAACAGTAGGCCGAACACCGGACAGCCGTCGCAGACTGATAATGTAACACTTGCCCGGAGCGGAGGATCACCAGAGACCGTGGATCATGATGCATCTCCTAAGAAGTCGAGGCCGAGGAGCCGCACGTTTACCTTCAGCAAGGGTGACTCTTCTCCGTTGAAGAAGCAGAAAGCAGAACGTCCAAAATCCCACGTTTCAGCCAAATCTACCGAAGTCCTGTCAGCTGAACCGTCGAAATCATCAACATCTGCAGGAGCCAATCAAGCGTTCGCGTTCTTGTCCAAAGCCCCCAGACCAGCTGCTCCCGAGGACTTCATTTCATATCTGCGAAACGTGCAAAGGCCTGACTTCGCCGAAGTCGCAAGGCTCCACAAACTCCGCCAGCTCCTAAGGAATGAGACTGTCGCCTGGGTAGATTTGTTCATTACCAAGGGCGGCATGACTGAGGTAGTGGGCTTCTTGTATAGGATTATTGCATTAGAATGGAGGTCAGCGCATTCCTCGTCCATTATCTCACATGTACTTCCAGCTAATGGGATCATAGAGAGGAGCATGAAGATTCTTTACTTCACGAGATCCTCCTGTGCTTGAAGGCCCTCTGCACGACATCCCTAGCTCTACAACAGCTCTCGGTCATACAACCGACCCTTTTCCCCATCCTCCTCTCCATGTTATTCGACGAAGAAAACAAGGGTCCAAGCGAATTCACCACACGCAACATCATCATCAGCCTCCTGTTCGCCTTCCTATCCACTTCACCATCCTGCGACCTGGCCTCACGCGCTCGCACTTTGCTTTTCTACTTGCGTGATCCTTCCAAACCTGAGGGAGCCCAACCACCCGGCTTCATCGCGTCAATGCTCCACCCCCGCCCTTACCGTGTCTGGTGTAAAGAAGTCGTCAACGTTACCAAAGAAGTGTTCTGGATCTTCCTGCATCACCTTAATGTGGTGCCCTACCCCCCAGAAAGCTCTGATCCGTACGCCAGCTACACCACGACTCACTTCCCTCGCGACCGTCCCCCGGTCGCCGCAGCTCCCTATGTCGGCGGCGTTGAGTGGGAAGCTACCAACTACCTTGCCGCACATCTCGATCTACTGAATGGGATCATCGCCTCCCTCCCTTCGTGTGAGGAACGCAACAGTCTCAGACAAGAACTCAAGGACAGCGGATTCGAGAAGTGCTTGGGAGGCAGCTTGCGTATTTGTAAAGAGAAATTCTACGGCAGCGTACACGCTGGCCTGACGACATGGGTTGGCGCTGCGAAAGCGGATGGATGGGACGTCGCGTTTGTAAAGGAAGGGCCGAAGAGGGAGGAAGTGAGGCAGAGTCCGAGGAAGGGGAAGTTGGAGCCGCCGCCGAAGCTGGAGATGCCAAAGTTAGATTTGGGGGGCGCGGGTATGAAGAGTGCGGGTGTTGATGACGGAGGGTGGCTTTAGGGGGGGAGGGGGTGTAGAGAGATTTCTTGTAGATATTTTGGTTTGATCAAAGATGTGTTTGGGTGGGGGTTTTGGATTGGTTGATTCGTGGTTTTTGGGAAGTGTGAAGAATGATGAGGAAATGGTTATAATGATTGACGATTGGAGAGGCTTGCATGATTAGCTGTTACTCCTTTCAATATACATGCCTTAACTTTATTCTTGTAAGTGGTTCGAGTGACCGCTGAACATATCGTCAAGTAGTGAACTTCCTAGCGCGAGTGTAGGCAGTGTTCGAGCCATAGCTTAATCCAGGCTCAACCATGCGCTGGAATCACATCCGGATGCAGTTTCACAACAACAGGGGAGAGTGAAGAGGCTTCGCTGCTATCTTTGTGCTTTTTTCTTTCTTTCTTTCCATCTTCCACTTGGGGGTAACTCCTTGGCTAGCGGTTGCTTACAAGCGAGCGGAATTGAAAAGTTGTTACATAAGTGAAAGATATCATAACTTTCGCTTCGATCCTGTCCATCCACGTCCTTTTCACGCATATATCTGGTAGTATCCGCTCTCTACCGAGCCGTTACTCAGTCCTGACTGACCGAGACTAACTCATGGACGGTCTGCGCCAGTGGGAGGCTGGAAGTTTCGGAGCTTTGTCCCATTGTTGGTGATGCTTGCGATATGCGATCGGGAATCGCGTTTCTATAACTGCCTCCGTGTCATGCTTTTTACTTCCGAGAAGATGACTTTTTCGTCATACGCTTCTGTTTACTTTATAACTTTGGCTGCTGTTTTTTTTGGAATAGTCGCTTGACGTTTGTTCACGACTGAAGTCATATCACTACTCCCTTCGAAGCAAGAGAATTCTCAGCTTTCGGCTATCAAATATGAGGATTCTGAACGCACTTTGTGCCCTCACCTTCTTGCATTTCGGTAGCCTTGGCGCAACAGCTGTTCCACCAGCAGTACCCGCCAAATCACCACTCAGCCTCAACCTACGCAATCTACCAACCCCGCTCTTCAAGTATGCTTCCCAAACTACATCTCTAATTTCATACCCTACCAGAAATTTCTAACACCCACAAAGCAACTCGGACCTCACCGCCCCAAGGACAGGAACTTCTTTCCCCATCCCCGGCACCGGTCTAACCCTCAATCTCCTCAACTTCCGACAACCCTACCGCCTTCCCCCGGTGGACACCAACCTTTGCATCACCAATGCCCTGATCGAAATGTTTCTCCTCCTGTATAACCACAACCGGGATTACATCCTCCCTGTCGGCTACCACGTATCCTATGGAAGTGTTAAATTTGCCATTATAGATAAGGGTGCTATCGTGGAGTCTTACCTAATGTTGAGCGATGCGGTCTTGGTGCTGAAGGGGCTTGCGCTGATTGAGAATGGAATAGGTTATGAGGCTAGGGCTGTGGAGGTGTTGGACGATCGTAGGGGGATTTTGTGTCTCGCGGTGCTTGTGCGATAGCTGTCTAAATATTTCGGAGACGTGGTTCTATATGAACTCAGATCGTATGTTCTTTCTTTCTATACGCTCAACAGGTAGTAGAGGCCACGTTTAAGCAAGAAGAGAAGCCAAGTAGAAGACTAAAAAGGACGACCAAAGGTGCCCTGAGCACACGTCTTAACGCAAGTCAACCCCGAATATTCCACAACCTTGACTATAGTTAGACAAGTACTTATAGTTGGTTCCTTCAACTCTGTCTGTGCGGTCAAAAACGGTCACAGCGCACTTTTCGCACATCCACCCATATCTCTAAGAACCCCCAAAAGCCATAACCTTTGTTGCAAGGTGGTCGTTATAGCGAAGGGTGGTATCCAAATGGAAAGAAACCTACTGAGGACGAAAGACACCGTTTTCAAAGTTGTCACAGTGAGACTTTACTGATATAGAGTATGTGTGGGTGTTCATAATTGCTCTAAATCTCAGCGCGGGTTCCAAAGTTTCTGGAGAACCTTTTGAGGGCTTGCTATGTGTGGGATTCTTTGATTTTCCGACATTCTGCGGTGAGAGTGGTCTTGTTGCAGACCTGCAAAGACGTAGGCAGTGTTCACAAATTGATTTATCCGCTTTTTCGCTTGGATACGTCGACTGCTACTGCTGTGATTAACATAATACATCTATTTGACTGGCAACGTTGCCTCTTGTGCAGTTGATGTCTCCTCAGCGCAATGCCGGTGCAATACTTTCCGTTAGTTATGTCAATAAAGTGTCAATGAAGGACGACGGTGAGACACATAGGGTCGTATAAACGTCCACTTGTAAACGTTGGTAGATCAGCCAATAGGCACACAATCTGCAGCACCGATAAGACAGGACCACCACTGCAACATTTAGCTTCCCATTCCAACTTGTCCAACTTAATATCGTGTTCTTGAACTCAACATGGCTGGGGGACGAATGAGAGCGAGGATGAAGCGGATGAGGGAGTGGGTTATCCAACGCCTGAGAGTGATAAGGAGACCTGGTCGACAAGAGGAAGACACGCCTCATGGCAACGCCCAGCGACCACGGTTCATGATTGAAACACCTTCCATAGATGAAAGGGAAGGTGAGTCGAGTTGTGTGGTGATTGTGACAAGACATGGTTGACATTGTTCGAAACGGAGAGTGGTGGACCTGGAAAGACAGACTAACCCGTTCTGTGATAGTAGGGTTCGCAGCCCATCCCGCGCCTTTGGCCAGCGCTTAGAACGCAGCCTCTTCACATCCATCTCGCCAATCAAAAACTCCTGTCACCTTCCTCAGCATGGACACTGCAGTAACCGCCTGCGGGGGACGTCCCCATAGTTATGTACATACTGTACCACCTACCCCCATGTTTCCTTTTCTGTGTCGTGTTCGATCGCATGAAGAGCGTTGCCTGCTCATGCGGAGATGCTGTGGAAGCTGTAGAACTTCACAATGCTCCATTCCTCACCTTTCCGATTTCTTCTGGCCTTGTTATCTTCCACCGTGAAGGCTTTCCCAAGCAACATTTGGCACGTTAGTATCGACAAAGGCCCAGCTCCAGCTCCAGAAGACGGTCCTCCACTTTCAGCCTCAGCGATTCGGGATAGGACATACCTACCTATACAAATCGGATCTATAATCGGGGCATACCTACTATTCGTTCTTATTGCTGGCTCTGCGCTCTTACTTGTTGGGCGCCGTTTACGCCGTGCAGCTCAGGCCTCTCCACGATCACTCGCAATGCAAATGATGAAGCCGGTTCGAGTGGATCCCTCTAATGCCTACGATCCTTCTCCAATCTCGCCATCTTCCAACAACAATCCGTATGGACCAAGTCCAGTCAGCACCTTGGACATGAAAAGCTCGTGGCCGAGTCCGGACAAGAGCAGAGGCAGTGTATGGAAGTCGTCTTTGAAAGGTCATAAGCCGCAGACTTCGATACAGAGTAGTGTTGTGACATTTGACGAGAGCGTTATAGAGGAGGACAAGGCGAAAAATCAAATCGAGATGGAACGGCTTTACCAAACTGTCATGGAGCATGATGAACAGAAGTCTTCATCAGTTGTTAATATCAGCGAAGGACAGCAACACCCACCAGAATTCCAACATCTACGCTCTACGTCAGGAGCGCCAACTCCACCTCCTGAATTACGCACGAGGTCACCTACCCGTACTCTTACAACTTCCCCAAGAAAGTCCACTAGGCCGTCGCCCATCACTACTCATAGCCGAACCTCATCCCGCTCATCTTTCGGCAGCTTCGGCAAAAAGCGTGGCATTCGCAATCTCCCCATTTCTCCACCGATGGGCTCTCCTGATCTTGCTCCAGAGCACAATATTATGTATAGCGAAGCTGAACCCCTCAGCCCTCGATTGTATCAGCCTGGACCTCCTCCACCAACACCACCTCAACGAAAGCAGACTAGTGATTACGAAGACCGACTGGATTCAACAAGGCTAAGTCCTAAGAGTGCGGAGTTCCGCCAGTCTGTCCGCTCACCTCGTACCTCGATTCCCACTCTCCAAACCTACCCCGAATACTCAACTCCAACGGAGCAAGAATTTGGTAATAAGGCGCCAAAGACTCATCAGCGCGAAGCCACCAAGGGAAAACGTACGCCCGCGCCTCTCGCTCTCCGCACTCAAGTCAATGTCGCACCAAGCCAACAACTTCCACTTCGAAGTGCCCCATTACCCTTTCGGAACCTTAATTCAAGTAGATATAATCCCGATCGCCCTCCTTCGACCATCAAGGCTACTGTCCTCGAAAGCAAGGCCCCGAATCAACATCTTGGCCCTCCTAGGACCGGTGTGCCGATGACGCCTTACAGCCCTTATATGCCATTCACACCGCTGACGCCGATGACACCTAGCCGGCTGGTCACGAAGCAGGAGAGGAAAAGAAGAGAGAAGGAGGAAGGAAGAAGAGTTGCGACATTGGAGGATGCAGTAGAGGAGGAGGGTGATATGTGGGGTGATGCATATCCTTGAACCACAGGAATGGCGTTTGGTTAGTCTAAGATTGGACAGTCTTAAATGGAGTTTCGGAGAAGGACCACACATGGATTTTACGAGCTTCATGATGGGTGGCATCCTCCTTCTCAGTAGGCCAATTATCTTTTTACGATAAGCCCATTCCTTGTTATACCACAGAATTTCTCAGTCAATGTACCTATGGGTATTGTCCTTCTTTAGTTCATCGCGTATCTCCAATGTTCGCATTGTAAAGTTTCCCTACTCAAGTCACAAAGACCAATTACATTACCGTAACCAAAATTATTTTTAAGACTTTTGATAATGTGAGAAACTGCTAACTATGAGGTGATTGCAAAGTTTCTGCTCATTGTACAGAGAAGTTAGTCTCACTGTACGCAAAGAGAACCTTTATGAAAAGCCAAATTGGTCTAGCATATTCTACACGTTCTTCAAAGTATCGTCAAACATGTCTAGTGTTATATGCTTGAGACTTTCTCATCTTACCATGCTCTATAATGTAGGGAATCGAAGTTTCCAGATCGTCCTAACGTTAATCAAGTTCCTACAAAAACGACGAAAACCACAACCATAGTAAACAAGTCTTCATCACCGAACAATGGCGCCCAAAAAAAAAGCTCAGTGTCAATATGGGTCCCGCAAACGTCTAACACCAGCAGAGAGACTCTACAATCTACAGTATCGTATGCAGAAAAAGATGGAGCAGCGTACGAAGGGTGACATGCCTCCGCCTCCGCCTCGATGTAAAATTCCAGCTATTGTTGTTAGGTACGTGTCAAGATCCTGCATATTTCATATATCGTCTAACTATGTTCCATATAGCACACCAAAGCAACGATCAACACCGGCGCCTGCTGCGCCACTACAACAAGAAGATGAAGATCTCATCTCTCTCATAGACATCATTGACGCTCATCCGTGTAACAAGATGGACCAAGCACCACCTGAGCCGTCCGGCTATCAGAACACAGTCGGGTACGTCCAAAATTGTGTGATCACATGAAACCGCCGTTAATGAACTGATTATAGTCCTCATGTGTACGACCTCATGGCGGCATATCTTCCACGTCTTCAATCGGATAACAAAATATACATCCAACAGGATGTTAGAACCCATATCACCACAATAGAGGACGTCAGTCGGAAACCCGAAATTGCCCGTGTCCAACCACCAACCCATCATATCGGACCCTTCCGCTTCCTCGACCTCGAACCCTCAATCAGAACCAGAATCCTCCAGTTTATTTTCCACCACAAAGACATATCACCCACCTACAACGCCGGCAGCGTCCAAGTCCCTGAGCGCCTAACCCAGGATAACCAGAACATCGATACCTCCCTCCTCCTCGTCAACAAACAACTCTACACCGAAGCCTCCCGCATCCTCTACACCGAAAACACCTTCTCTTTCACCAACCCTGCCGTCGCCCTCTGGTTCCTGCAGCGCATCGGGCCCAATCTCGCCAACCTCCGCTCCGCCAACTTCGCCCTTGACAGCGGCGAAGCCAACGAGGCTTTTGGCGTGCGCAAGGAGAAAATCTGGCTAATCCTCTTCACATGGCTGAAGCCAAGGCATAAATTGCAGAACCTTGTCATATCGTTCCGCAACTGGCGCAATATTCGCGACCATATCGTGGAGAGAGATTGCGTGACGTTGTTGCTATCCAGCTACAGGGGCTTGGAGCAAGTGATAATCAAGAGCTTGGAGTGTTCTGGTAGGTACGACGCTGACTGCCTTAAGAGGGCTATGCTGATGAAGGAGGGGGAGACCTGGCCGGGACTCGAAAAAATGAATAGGGACTGTGGGCGTGGTAGGTCTACGTACCGCTCTCGGTAGTGGTCTCCGCCAATAGGAGATCCTCTGCCCGTAGAAGCTGCTTTAGGCCATGGTTACATACTAGCAGATTGGAGAAGCTGCGTTCTGCCAAGATAAGCCTCTCTTACAAGATACTAGGTGTCAGCCCGTCGAACTGTTATGTCAATTGACATCTTCACGTCACTAATGACCACACTTGCACACTTTCACAAATCCTTCATCCGGGAAGTCACTCTTTCATGACACACCATGTCTCAGATCCAGCTATTCAGCACTCTTGCCGTTTCCACATCTCCCCCAGACCTTCTTTCATCACCGAGACTGCAACATCCGACACCAACGCCCCTACTCCTCCATCAATCCACCCTCTCCTCCACAACCACATCCCCAAAACACCCCCAAAATACCCCCATCCCCTCCCAACCATGCCCACCCCCACCCCCCACCCCTCAACCACCACCTCCACCCCTGTAACAACAACAACCTACTACCTCCCTCCCCCCTCCCTCGCCCAATCCCAACCCCTCCAACCACCCCCCTCCCCCACCACCTGGCCCCCACCCCCACCCCCAACCACAACGTCCGACCCCATCACCCTCGAAACATGGGGTCCCGTATTCTACGAGCCCAAACGCAGAAAGCCCCACGGAGAACAAGAACGCAAGGTCAAGAACGGCTACCTCGAGCCCTTATCCCCCACCTCCTCCTCCGAATCCGACTCCGAGCCCGATCCCGCCTGCGAAAAAAAAAACCCAAAAAGAAAAACCGAAGCGGACACGAAAAAGCACAAACCCCGCCCAGGAAATGCACAGGGAACGTCCGGGCTACCAAAACCCGACCTCGAGCTCTCGGGCCAGGAAGAACGCCACACGACCGAGACGATCGAGCATATCCCCGCCAGCGAAGGCGGCGGCGGCGGCGGCGGCGGCGTGAGGAAGACGTATGTGACGACGATTAGGATCACGACTGTGAGGGTGGAGAGGCCGTTTGTCGAGAGGGAAGGTGATGAGAAGAATGAGAAGAAGAAGGGTGAGAAGAAGAAGAAGGATAAGAAGGACCAGAAGGACAAGCAGAAGAAAGACAAGAAAATCACCTCAGGCGACGAACCCACCGCCAACGGAACCCCCCCCCCCCCCCCCCCAAGTAAGAAGCCCACCGCCTGCACCGGCATTTCCTACGCTACGACATCATGATGCAGCACGGCGATCTCTGGAACACCGTCGCGGGGGATCTGTGGCGGGGTGGGGGGGTGATTTTTGATGGTGTCCAGGGGGAGAAGGTGGGTTGGAGGGGCGGAAGCAGTCGTGGGATCAGGAGGGGTTTAGGTTTCGGTTGCCGGTGGTTGGGGGGGAGGAGTGTTAGGCGTTTGGGGGGGGCGGGGGGGGGGGTTGAGGTTGGCGTTGGATTTGGGGGAGAGTCAGATTGTATGATATGCCTTGGGGTATGGGTGCGTGCTTTTCGGTAGCTTGACTCTTAACATTTACATATCTTACATGCCCCAAACCCAACATGCACCACTCGAGTCCATGCTCTTAGCTCACTTGTGCCACTTCCCTACAAACTCCACCAACGCGTCATCCACCTCTTTCGGATGACTCGCGCTCAAGAAATGCTGTCCATCTTTTACAATCACCAAGTTCGCATCCGGCGAGTTCTCGAACATTTTGATCTCCTCGTCCGCGTTGGCAACGGAGTACACCGCATCGCTCGTACCATGAAGCCACATGACCGGACATCGCACATCGAAAAGTCTCCCGTGCAGCCCGTCTCTTTCTCTTAGATTGATGGCGGCCATTCTGGCTCTTCGTCGGCCGTCGTCCCCTTGGTAATTTGATTTGATGGTTTTTTGCCAGAAATCTCGAACACTGGTATCACAGTGTTTTCCAAAGCCAACGTCGATAAGAAAATTGCAGAAATCGTCATCGGGCTCAAAGTTCGCGGTGTGTTCTTTGGTGGTCCATCGATTTATGGGGCCAGTGCAGGCGTCGACGCCGTCCCAGCAGCCGAGGGAGCGGGTACGTTCGGACTCGAAGTCAAGGGAGGTGCCGAGAGGAATTATGCCCTCGATCTAGGAGGATACTTGTGAGCTTTCTCCGTAAGTACAAATAGGCTGAGGGAGAAGTACCTTATCCGGTGCCAACAAAGCCATCCTGACAGTAATCCAACCCCCCTGACTCGTACCTAGCACAAACGCCTTTTCCACACCCAGAACATCCATAACCTGCAGGTTCATGATTGCTGTGTCCCAATATGTAAAATTCTCAGATTTGGTGCGAGTCTGACCGTGGCCTAGGAGCTCAATGGCAAGGAGGTTCATTTTGGATGTGAGGTTCTGGTTCTGATATTGTTCTTGGTAAAGCTCGGAGGAGGTGGTAAACGAGTTGACGAGTATGAGGGTGGGTTTGGAGGCATCATAGGGATGGGGCATCCGGTATCCGGCTTGGATACCGCCAAGATGGGGGACTTGGACAGTTTTGGTGGACAACATTGTAAGTACTTGTTCTGTATGTTAGTGAGAGCTTTTGTAGTTAGTTGAGTAGCAGAGAACACGATGTCAATGTGAGGGCGCAGTCTTCATATAACACTTTCAACGGAGAGCTTCCCCGCAGTCGAAACAAGAAAAGCATCCGGGGTAATATCCGACTTCGTGGGGTAGGTCCAGTGCAGTTGGAGTTATGGCCAACTGACGTCAGTTCTAACGGCTGGGAGAGATATCGAAGACTGAAGCCATTCTCCACGCCAAGAAGAGGAGTATCCCTTTGGCCGATGGATCTGGTAGCCTTCGGTTGTCTGCAGTGGGACATGCGATTTCGTCGTTTTCTTTATGCTTGTGGAATCCACTACATAATCGTTCAGTATCTCGCACTTCCTCCGTTGCGGCTGGTATTGCATCGTCGTGGTGGAGGTCAAGAGGAGAAGAGGAGGTAACGGGGAAGGAAGTTCTGCTCGCTTAGATAGGCAGTTTTGCATTCCACAAAAGACTAGTCCAATTGAACACTTAAGTACCATTGACTACCTTCAAGTGTACCTCCATCTGCTTTACATAACTCGAAGACGTTGGGCGACGGGGTGAAATAGAAGAGGGAATGGAACCGGCTTGATTTCCAAGAAAGCCTACCATTTGTATTAACAGTCAACTTGGTGGTAGTGTCCGCCAACGGTTTCTCCTTTTCTGATCTGTCCATATTTAATTACTTTGATGTCGTTATTAACGACACTTATTTGAATCTTGCCTTATTGCCAACACTACATAGCTACGGAAAGGACGATGAAGTCCAAGCGCTCTAGTGTGGCAGTATTTGCCAGGAAGTCTTGACTCTTATGCAGTTGTCACGAACAAAAAGAAACCCTATTTCCACTGCTTGTCATTTTCTTGAAGTATCCTTCTCAGACCCGTGCCTCCCGAAAAGTTCTCGATCCCACAAATGGTACAATTTCCCACCTCAAACATCAGAAACGATGTCAAGCCCAGACCACCCAGAATGACCCTCTACGCCTGCGGTTTCAACGCCCACGGCCAGCTCCTCCCGAGCTCCTCTGGCCAAAACCCGGAAAACCTCCACACCCTCCAAAAGATCGCCGAGGGCGATCAGATTCGCGTCTGCTGTGCCCTCTGGAGCGCCACCGTCCTCGAAATAGATGGCGCGCTCATCTTTCGTGGGTATCATAGATCCCAGCTTCAAAATTGCGAGATTGAAGGCCCGCCGGCGAGCGATTTCACGACTATCTTTGGAGACACGAGCGGAGTTCTTGGTGCTGTAACAAGGGATGGGGGCTTCTGGACGTTGTGCTCGCAGTCAAGCGTCCCCGAGTTTAAGAAGCATGTCCAGAACACTTTCCTTGACAGTGAGAACTTGGTGCTCGATCATATCGCCATTGCTGGGAACGAACAAGTCTGCATGGCTGCGCACAAGCGTGTCCACGCTCTTATTGGTGGGGAAAATATGCGCCTCTCATCATCTTCGTACTCCATGCACACCTTTCCCACCCTCGCCTCGTTCCTCGCATCCCGCTCTCCCTCTCATTCCTATACGATCCCCGCCCCACTGACCTCCCTCTTCGCCTCAAATACCTCCTTCACCGCCCTCTCCACCAACAGTGACGTCTACATCTTTGGCGACCCCCGACATTGCCCCTTTGGTCGTATTCCTAAACCCCTTGCTGCCCTTGGCGGTGTCCCAATCGCTAAGGTTGCAACAGGTGGCTGGGTGAGTGCTGCCTTATCTCGCGATAAGGACTTGTACATCTATGGTGGACGACCAGGGGAGGAAGAGCGGATGAAGTGTTTGCCCGTGTTGAATTGTGGGGAGGAAGTGAGTCTGGTGGATTTGGAAGGTGGAGTCGATGTCCGTGATGTTGGAGTTGGCGCGGGGCATGTTGTTGCGCTGACGAAGAGCCGAGGGGTGTGGGGTACTGGGCACAGTGGAAGCGGGCAATTAGGCGTGGGCAAGGGGATGATGGACGTAAAAACGAAGAGACCGTTCCAGAAGGATTGGGTGAGGATGGGCGGGGAGGAGGTGTGGGGGAAGAATATGGGGGTGGGCGTCGAGGCGGGGGAGTGGGGGACGTTCATACTTGTTGAGAGAACAGATGGAGGGTGATGTTGCAGGACCCTGAGCCGACGTCCGCTTGATTGCCCACTTTATTGCACCTTCTTCCCCGCTCCCAATTTCTTGTCGCCCTTCCAAAACCTCCCCACTGTGAACCCTAATAGCCATATCGACACCTGCACAGCATACACGAATATCCTAACCGCATAATCTTGCCACGCAAACACGGGCCGCCTTCCCCTCGAAAATGTCGAATCCACAAACTCAAATGGCAGTTCTGCCCCCAAATGCTCCACGGCAACCTTCAACCCACTACTAAACCCATCCTCATGGAACCCATACTTCGTCCACGCGCCCGCATAACTAATCCCTCGTCGATTCTGAATCCTGGGCAGCATTTCCTGGGAGCGAATAGCGGCCTCGTTGTAGAGCGGGTGGTTGTAGGTCCAAGTACCTTGAGTCAGGGAAGGATCAGGGGGGTGAAGAGGGTTGAGGGTCACGAGGACGTCACCAAACTTGGAAGTGGAGATGTGTTGGAGGATGTTCATGTTGTAGGTTAGGCAGACGGTGGAGACGTGGTCTGAGGTGGAGGGAGTTTGGGTAATATAATTCCATGCGGACCAAGCGATGGGATGGGTGGGCATGAGCTATTGGGTGTCAGAGTTAAGGAGGCGAAAGGAGAGAACGGTGACTACGGTGACTTACGGAGAGGTCTGAATGGAGGGCTGCGGTGTTGATGCTGGTTTTGAAGCCGGACATGATAGCTGTTTCTTCGGGTGTGGCGGTGTCTTGAATGATTTCCAGGGCTTGGTCTCCGTGGGTGGCTAGGATGACGTGGTCGTAAATCCCCTCGTTGCCGTCATCCCTCCGCAATAGGATCCGCCCATCGTCTTGGTGTCTTACGGTTTTGATGGCAGTATTCAAGTGGACTTGGCTTTGTAGGAAGTCCTTCATGACGATACTGATGTACTGTTTCGACCCGCCAGGGATTGTCATCCACGTCGGGCGAGCAGTAACAGTGGACAAGAGATGATGATTCCATAAGAACCGGACCAATGTAATCGCAGGAAACTCCAAGGAAGCTTTGTCTGGCGCTGTACTCCACACTGCAGCAGTCATTGGTATTAGATAATCGTTCCGAAAAGCGTCCGAATAGTTGTGTTGGTCTAGATACTCTCCTATACTTTGCTGTCGCTGGGGCTTTGAGATTTTCATGGCTGATCCATTGCTTTGAGTGGGGTCTGATTCACTTTCTTCTTCTTCGGCCAGCAGGTCCAAGGCGAATTGATTGAATCTGATTATATCGAAGATCATCTGCCACATTCGCGTTGAAAAGATGTTTGCTTTTTGAGCGAAAACAGCCGAGAAAGATGTGCCAGCCCATTCAAATAGTCCTTGATCTCTGGATACACCAAAGGTCATATCTGTCGGGACCGTAGGTAATTTTATATCTTTAAGAAAGGCAATGAAATTCGCTACGACCATAAGCCTATGCTGGTCATGGGAGGCATGAATAAATTACTAACGATATGTCGCCGAATTCATAACGATAAAGCCGGTATCGACATTGGTCTCCTCCTCGCCATGTTTGAAGATGACGGTATTGGTATGACCTCCCAGTCGATCAGCCGCCTCGTAGAGATGGACATCATGATCAGTACTTTTGAGTGCCCATAACGCAGCAATGCCTGTGCAGCCACTGCCGATTATGGCCACTTTCTTTCTATTCTGCATGAAGAAACAACGATATGAGATGGAGCTAGGAGACTCAACACAAGAAGCAACTCTTCTGCACCGTCGATAGATATGAATGATCGATTTTACGAGTAAGGAACTGAGCAAAGGGTTACTATGAAAAGGGTTTTTGGTTACTTGGTGTTTTACTGCATGCAAAAGAGATTTCAGAAAAGAGAAACCAGACGTAGAAGTGAGAGATCCAAACAAGCGAGGCGTGTTTGCCGTTCTGATGCAGAAGGAATTCAAAATGCACTAGTAATAGGGCAAGCAGGGGTTAGCATCGGCATGTGTAGAAGCCGACGACAGGAACGTCAAGCTTGCGACAACCTTCCGCATACGCCGCCTCCATCCCTCCTCGTCGTCACTTTCATTCTTTGGTCTGCCCAGACGAAAATCCCAGTATACGATATAAGCTTCTCACGCAGTGTCCCAGCAATACTACCCCCTCTCTAAGTTTTCTCTTCATCGGTATAAGCCCTCAAATTCCGGTACAGGCACCAGCTCCCCCTACGCAATCGAGCCCCCGGCACGTTGCCTCCTCAGTAGAAGAACTCTTGGCAATCTCTTCGTTCCAGAGACCCTATCGTTCCGCTCTCCATCATGGCAACACCACTCCTGGACACAGATGCAGGCTCTGAGCTCTTCAGCAGCTACGAAGCCGAGCTCAAGCTCGTCCAGGCGGACCTGAACCAAAAGCTCGACCAGATCAAAGAACTATCTGGCGAGCCACGGAAATCCGCAATACGGTTAGCAGAACGAAGTCTTGAGGAAGCCAGTGAATTAGTACGTCTCTCTTGACACCAACCTTTGGTTGCCACAATGTACTAACCCCACTCTCCCCCTACAGCTTGACCAAATGCGCCTCGAAAAGCAAAACATACCCTCAACCACTCGCTCAAAAATAAACCAGCGCTTCCGTAATTACGAATCCGATATTGACGCCCACAAACGCTCCCTCAAATCCCTCTCCTCCGACCGTGCCGCCCTTCTCGGCTCTCGCTATTCGGACAATCCCACCTCTGATGACCAGCTTGAGCAGCGCCAACAACTTCTTGGCGGCACGGAGAGGTTGGGCAGGAGTTCACAACGTTTGAGAGAGAGTCAGAGGGTTGCCCATGAGACAGAAGATATTGGAAGAGATACGCTGGCGGATTTGCAGTTGCAGAGGGAGACGATTCAGCATACGAGGCAAAACTTGTTACAGAGTGAAGGATATGTGGATAGGAGTGTGAAGACGTTGAGGGGGATGGCGCGTAGGTATTTACTCCCATTACACCTGTTGGAATTGGGGATGTAGTTGGCTAATGTCTGATGCAGGATGGCTACAAATCGGATTATAACGGTAGCAATTATCACGGTGTTGGTGCTGCTTATTATTGCGGTTATCTACAGCAAATTTCATTAGGCTTTTGGGATGGTAAAGGCGCTTGTTATGGTTTAGGCACTAGATGTAGCTTTGGTCGCTCTTCTAATAAAATACTACTACGTTTTGAGAAGCGCACATGCTATCAAACATGTAGGTGTTCCGCATGTCGACGTTCAAACGGTAGGACCAGGCATTCTCAGCTGCTACCTCTCCTCGCAATACACGTCTCGTCCAGTCGCTTCAATCCATCCAGCACCTCGTCCCTTAGTTCGCCGTCTGAGCCAATGGGTTTGCCAAATCGCCCGTAGCGTAGATCACTGAGTCCGCCAACGGTGCTCTCCATGTCTTCCTTCATCATCTCGAACTCGGCTTCAGAGGCTACAATCTCGGCATCTATATCTTCACATGCCTGCTCCATCTCTGTCAGAATGCTGGAGAGCGTATGCTGTCGTCTACGAATGGGCAGCTTTGGTGTTTGCTCAGGTGGCTAGGTTTTTTTCAATCACAAAGTCAAGGATCTGGACCTCGAAGCTCTCACCTCAATCTGCGCTCCCTTCGCCCGCCCCTCAACAGGCTCACTTTCCACATACGCACCTTGTCGCCTTGTCTTTACCACCTGATGCCTCTGCCTCTCCCCTCGCTTGACCTCCCTAGAAATATTACGCTTAACATCTTCTATGTATAGAGAACGAAGCCCTTGCAATTCGCGGTAGAGATGCTCGACCTGCGGATTTGACCGTTGAGATGTGGGGAAAAGATCTGTGAATTTCTCGAGGGATATGATGGAGGGAAGGGGTGCGGGGGAGAGAAGAAAGTTGCTTAGTATTATCTGCTCTGTTTCCGGCATTATGGATTGGTGAATGAGAAGTAGAGATACGACTTGGTTGTCAGACGTTAAGGGAAATGATTGGTGGATCCAGATTGAGGTACAATAAGAAGTGAGGTTTACCGGCTCAAATTCACTATTCTCCTTTGGCGTTGAAACAGTAGACGTCAATAAGTTGTAAGATACTAGACTAAGTACACTCTGATGTGTTTCTACAATGGATTGAACTTGGAAGGTGTTAAAGGGACAATAAGGTAGAACTACGGTTCGCGGCGCGCTTGTGGCCCGTGCGCTTGTCTTTGAATAACTTCACTTTTGAATCGGCCCTTGAACAATAGAGTTGGATAGAGTGCTTGCTTTCTATTCAACTTCCTAGTGGGAAGAAAATTCCAGCCCCCCCAATTTCCTAGGTTGACCACTAATATTTAAATCCCAGATCCTCTTCTTTTCAACTCCAACAACCTTCCACAAACTCCTTTCGCTCTCATCACCAACGTCTTGCAGCTTTCACAACCGTACAAACCAACACCAGCTTTCCAGAACTGACCTCACATCACCATTCTCACCGAGATACGTACCTCTATCTTCATACTGAACTCTCAGAACTTCGTTTTTACTTTGCACTCGCAATTCCTTAAAACCCAAACTTCTACAACTTCTTTCAAAATCCCAAGAAACCCAAGCAAAATGCCTCCCTCTAGCCAGCCTCCTTATGTCAAGGATGAGCGTGTTCTCTGCTTTCACCATGAGCTCCTCTACGAGGCCAAAGTCTTGGAGTCTAAGCTATCCGACCCAGATGACAAGAAGAGTCCTCTCCAGTATCGCGTGCACTACAAAGGCTGGAAGAATACGTAAGTCAACCATTTTACTTTATCATCTTCTCTAGCTTTCTGTTGTAGGAAACACATTTCTATGGCACACTATAGCTATATCTCCTTTGGTACCTCCTTCACGTTGGAGTCTGAGCTGCTTTCTGCTGTATTACTGGCTTTCGTGTTCTGATAAAGTTATTGTGTCGATTGCTCTGTTATGATCCCAACTTTTGTCCCGGACTACTATTATCTTACTGACTCGTTCTCGCACTGCTAGTTGGGACGACTGGGTACCTCAAGACCGTCTCCGTAAATACACTGAGGAAAATAAAGAACTCGCGCAGAACCTTAAGAAAGACATGGACGCCCTTCGTCAGCGCTCAGCTCCCAAGGCCACTACAGCCAGCAAGAAGAAACATGTAGGCTCCGACCTTAGCTCCACCCGTGGAAGCGAAGAACGCAACTCGTCTGTGCCGGTCACTGGACGAGGACAGAAACGTGGACGAGAGTTTGAGATTGAGAAAGTAGGTACAACTTTACGTTCGTCTGCAACACCTCCGGGACCTGGAACCCCGGATGGCGCCTCCAGTCAAGGGAGCCTTTTTGCTCCGATCTCTCCTCGCCCACCTCCATCACCCGCAGCTGGATCTGCGGGTTCAATCTCGAGTTCCTCATCCTCCGACCTTTCCACCCCCCCGGCCTCCCCAGCAGCTAGCCCTGGCGGCGCTGCTGTGACCACCAAGGCAGCGAAGAAGCCCACGTCGACACCAACAGCGACGAAGCCAAAGGGTGGTCCAAAATCCAGGACCACCCGGAGCCAAAGCAAGGTATCTTCCGCTACACAGGGAGAGCTGGACGGTGCCATTATGGCTACGGGCCCCAAGCTGGCCGCCGCGAAGATCACCGAGCAACCAAAGAAGCGGAAGCTTGAACCAGCTATGCTGGACAAACCAGAGCCCTCGGCAAAGCGTGTGCGCGGTGCTCAAGGCACCAAGAACGTGCCGGTGCCAGCCAAGGGTGCATCCCAGAAGCCGAAAACCCAGAGTGACCAGGCTGAGACTAGTAAGCGTAACAATGGTAAGAAGCAGAGTACTAAAGTGTGCACCCCAAAACAGGAAGAAACGTTTGTTACCAAACCTGCCGTGAAGATTCCGATCCCGGATAACCTCAAGATGATCCTCGTCGACGACTGGGAGCAAGTTACCAAGAACCACGCCATCCTTCCTCTGCCCGTGCCTCACCCCGTGAACGAGATCTTAGAGCTATACGAAGAAGACGAGCGTAAGAATCGTCGTCCTGGATCCGCCGAGTACGATTTGCTGGTAGAGACTGTGCATGGTATCAAAGAGTACTTTGCAAAGTGCCTTGGCAAGATCTTGCTTTACAAGCTAGAGCGTGAGCAGTACTTTGAGATGCGTGCTTGTTGGGAAGGTTGTATTCTGGAGTGGGAGGGTAAGGGACCAGGTGATATCTATGGTGCCGAACATTTGATTCGTCTATTCTGTAAGTCTATCTTCTCTATACCTCAGCCATTCCAGTCCTCCCACAGCCATCCTTTCATCTCACTCTTACTCCTTCGTCCCCCATCCCTCGACAGCGCCCAACTCAGCTAACACTTGCCCTCAATAGCCAGCTTGCCCGAGCTCATCGCCCAGACAAACATGGACCAGCAATCTATCAGCCGTCTCCGCGAGGAGGTCATTAAGATGACTCTATGGATCTCCAAGCACGCCGACTCCATCTTTACCGTCGCGTACGAGGCGTGTACCCATGAGTACATTGAGAAGGCCAAAGGGAATAGGGAGTAGAGTTTGCGCATAAGCTGTGGTGCGGAGGTGAATGGTGGATCTCGAGGATTTGGTCATTTTCTTTCTTCCATTACTCCTCAAAGTGCTCACCAAGGCGGCTTCAAAATCCCTGGCGAAATGGTCCGGCGGTCCGCTTCAGCAAAGAAACATCACTCCGAGCTCATCCATATCTAACACGGCTTCTCTCGGAGAACGACATCTTCTCCAATGGTCAAAGGCTTCAAGAAACAGATCCGGTCTACCTTAGCACTGACACCTGCACTTTTTCTTTTCCATGGCGTTCTGGATATCAGCTACAACCCGCGTTAGCTACAACAACGCGGAGTAGCGCCCCTCATTGGCGAGGTCTGGCTGGAGATTGACAACTTCACAGACGGCATATTTCCATTCAGTCATGTATATCAGCTACAAACCCGCGTTAGCTACAACACGCGGAGTAGCGCCCCTCATTGGCGAGGTCTGGCTGAAGATTGACAACTTCACAGGCAGCAGATTACTTTAGCACACTTAGCTTACAAAAATTTCGCTTTTGCTCCTGATAGCTGAGGATACTGGTAGCTGAAATGAGTTATGGAATGTGAAAAATTGCTTTAATGGACTCAGTCGTCCAACCCCTCCCCTTTTCTGACATATATAAGCAAGCCCCAACCCCACCACCGATAGCCAGCTCACATCTATAACATTAAGCGGCTCTTCTCAGATGTAGCAAAAGCAATATTGACTATCTCCCCCGGAATTCTTCATCCACCGCTTTCCCGCCGCACAAGCTTCCGAATTGCATCAGCTCTCACTAACGATGCAGTCCGAAAATACATCCCACTTACAGGCGTCAGTAGCAAACCAATCGGCCTTGTTCACACATCGTTCAAAGACCCTCTTACCCGCCAAGGGAAAACACCATCTCGCCAGGAAGCTCTTCCGCTCAGATGACCAGATTTCCCGAGCTACAGGCTTTCAAGTGTCTAGATTCTCTGCTGCGTGATGCCGAGATGGATCGCAGGTTTGGTCGCTGTGTGATGGCTATCATGTTTTTTCCCCTATAGGAATGCAGAGTTGGTTGGTATTATATATGTTGAAAAGACTCAGAAGGGGGGGTTAGCTGATCCTGTAGACATTTCGGTTGGTGGAACTCTGTGATATTCAAGGAAATGATATCTCGGCAGGAAGCTCTTCTACTTTAGAAGGTAAAGTTTCCCATCTGAAAGCTTCTGAAATGGTGGCTAAATGTACTGCGGCGTGAAAATTTCTCGAGCAGTCTCTTCGTTTGAGTGCTTTGTGGTTGTTTGACCCAAGCCCTTTTTCTTAGTTGGCTAAGAGATCAGCTGCAAATGTATGTATTCAGTATTCTTTTAAGCGAACCAGTGCATAGGGTTATTGCTTCGTGAATTTGCTTTTTGACAATCGAGAAACTGATTTCTTGACAAGCAGTTCTATCATCTAGCCAGTAAACCCAATCAAACGAGGTCCTCCCCTAATCGTCTCCTTCCCACTGCCTTACCATTCTATCACCTGAATTCTAAACCGTGCAGTGACTTAGCAGCTTTACTTCCTTTTCTACATGGCGCAACTTGCTGGCTGAGAATACAACTGCTTTGAATTAATCCCAAATGTCTCGAGGAATTATGTAGGTCGGTTCGAGCCAGCCTACTTGGGGGTGGTGGGTATGAGCTTTGGGATTGGAATTGGGTTATACTGACGAGGAAGTCTAGTAATTCTGCTTATTGGATGTAATCTATGAAGGTCGGGTTATTTGTCTATTGATCTCGATCGACTGGCTGGCTGCACTTCCGGATGCTTTCAGCCAGTGGTTTTCCTAGAGGGTGGGGCAAGTCGGTGAGGCTCGTGTTAGTGGATGATGATCGATGGCTGGATTGGATTTAGATTAAGTGGTTGTGTGAGTGAGGAAAAGGCAAGATTGGCTGATTCCAATGGTTTTTTTGGTCGAATGTTTATAGTGCGGAAGGTTTGCGAGCGAACGGGGATTAATGATGGCATCGTTTGGAGGAGAAAAATAACCAATCGATTGATTGATTATCTGTGTTGAGAATGTGGTATTGTCTACTGACTCTTCGCACCCACTGGTGAACCGTCCCCACCCTTTCATCTCCTCCCCCCCACTCCACCCACTACACCCCGTCCTTCACGATCCTCTTACCATCTTCAACCACGCACCTTCCCCACCTCTTCACTAAACCCCTGTCCTCGCCCTCCCTCCACCTTTCCCACCCCCTGGTCTCAACCTCAGGTAACACCAACGTCTCGTACCCTTCCCGAATAACCCTGCTCACTTCCCTCGGGCTCAAATCCTTGCCTACGCGGCCAGCGCCTTTGGCCGCGGAGATGAGGGACTGGTAGTGTGTGGAGACAAGGATGAGGAGGTCGATGGGCGGGTTCTGGGGGTTGCGAGAGTGGGGTTGGGTAGAGGGCAGGGCCGAAGAGAGGTGGGGGGAGAACGAGGATTTGAAGCGCGGGAGGTAGTGGCCGGCTTCGACGAGTTTGTAGAAGAGGTCGTCGTAGTCGGTTGAGGCTGGAAGGAACGATTCGCCTTGCGTGACTGCTAACGCTAGCACGGTGAGGAAGGGGTGCAGTAGTGATTGGAGATCCGGGTGTTGGGATTTGAGGGAGTCGGCGTAGGTGGTTAGGAAGCGGAGTAACGAAAGTAAGGTCTGCCAGAGTAGAGACCAGTGATACGGGAACCGTGTGTGGGTTGCTGAGAGGTGGGAGAGCAGGCGCTGTATCAGACCGACGCAGGAGATGTAAAGCGGCAGGTCCAGAGCGCGGCGGAGATTGTGGTTGAGAGTGTCGATTACAGTATCTAGTATCGCGGCTGCCGGGGGCCTCGCATGTGGTGTCAACGGAAGTAAAGGTTGGCGTTGGCGGCAAAGCCGGACATGGAGGGCCGTTGAGGGGTCAAATAAGCGGGTACAGAGGTTAGAATCTTCGATGACGATGCGTATGGTTGTGAGGTTGAGGAGACCGTAGAGGGAGGCGCGGGGGGAGCGGTAGGCGTGGTGGAGGATGTAGGATGTTAGGGAGAGGAAGGCACTGAAGGGAGTTTCTTCTTTTTTGGTGAGGGCAGGGGTGGAAAGGAGAGAGGAGGCGAAAAGGGCGTTGGCGGAGGTAAAGTCATAGGTTGGGAGGAGTATAGATGCGGTGGAAGGCGGTCTAGGATTTCTTAGAAGTGATGCATCGATGGTTAGGTATGATGGGCTTACAGAGCGGCGAATTGTTCTTTTGCATCTTCGATGTTTGGGATCTGTGATAAAGCTTTGCCTGGAGCAAGGATACCAAGACCAATGTACGTCAGGGTGCTGTTGAGGGTCCAGCCTTCATCAACGTCTTCTTGAACAGATACATAGTGGTCTCTAGACTGCGAGTAGACCGTTCCAAGACCTGTGACAATTTTTTCGATGGTGCTTTCGTTCACGAAGTCTTCGAGCCTTAACCGATAGGGATTTCGAAATTCAAACTTGTTGTAATTCGCTAAAAGGCCTAGTAGCAGGAACGGCTTGAAGACATAGACTGGGCTCTCTAGGTCTTGAATATTCTAATCCATTCTGTAAGCTTGAAGTCGATATAGTTGGAAACTTCCGCAGAGGACTGTCATGATACGACGATAAGGCAAATAGGCATGAGAGAATGGAAAGTCCATCAAAAGATAACTCTGAATGCTTTTTTACATCAAATAGTAAGAAGTGGATATAAGAAGAACGGAATGCAATACCTTCATCAAAGCCGGGAACAGATCTCGATGGGTAAAGTATGAGACGAGGCTTGTCTGCCATGCACCTGAAGTCAAGGATAACGCTACCTCAATCGCCTTCTGGCGAACATCGACTGGAGACATCAGCACTAAGCGCCACCAAAGACCCAAGATTGACTTACGGGATCTTCCAGTCCGGACAATATGCTCGATTGCACCTGCAAAGTCGAAGAATACGGCATCCACTTCATCCAACCCTGCAAGCACTGTGATAAGGTCGGCACTCGGGTTGTTGTATCTTTTTGCTAAGACAGCCCCTAGAAAGACTGTCAAAGTCTGAACCAGTAAGTGTCAAACATGGGCACGCGTAACAGAAGTATTGGGCTTACATCGAGAGCTACCTCATCTGATGGAGCTTTCCCGGTTTTGATCTGATCCACAGCGTGGGCAAATAATTGCTGAGTCTCATGCTATGGACACACTATCAACCAAAATAGAGCTCGGATTCTTGAATTCGCATCTACCTGCAAATCTAGAAGATCATCTGGTGTGAGTTGTTCGAGCTTTTGGTGGAGACTGGGTCTATCGGGTTTCAGGAGGAAGAACTCCCGCCAGAAACCCTCAGAGTCGACAACAATTTCATTGCTCTATTCCTCTAAGCGTTGATGATTGAGCTTTTACTCGGAGTCCTCACCTTGAACAAATCGTCGTAAAGCTGAGTAATCTTTGGCTGAAAGGAAATGGGACGAGCTTGCTGGGTCAGTGGTGATGCTTCCATGCCCAGAAAGACGCCGCAGGTTGGGCGCTTTGGTTGACGAACAGATTCAAGCAGCGAGCTTATATTACCAAGCACTCATATCTAGGTTTCAGAGACATAGGCGTATTTTTCATGCTTACGATTCAGTGTTGTGATGATTGTGGAAGAATCTAATACGGACATGAAGAATGTACGGTCCTCTCCAAAACACTTACTTCATCTAACCACAGCGACAACGCTCGGCAAATTTGGCGTACCCACTTCAACCGTCTTGCCTCGCGGAAGTAACAATTTTTCTATTGCAGCATCGGTCAGCGGCTTAGTCTAAGCTTGCTACAGCACTCGAAACGGTTGGCTGTATAGGCAATAGCTCACAGTGAACACTACATAACTGTGCATAAGAATTAGGAACTTGGTGATTAGATCGCACTCGGAGAATTAGAAAGAGAAACTTAAGTGATGGTGAAAGCCGAAAATCAATATGGAATTGCAAAGTCAGAGGCTCTGGCGAGGATGTTGTTCGACCATGGCAGTAAACAAACGTTCAAGAATCGTGGCGAAGACGAGCGCCTTGATTAGTAGAGTGCAAGCGGGGAGGTACCTATAGCGGACTGGATTACTGCACGCAACCTATGTTCCTTCGGTCAGACTACGAGGTATCGTGGGAACATGGTGCACACATCTGTAGGAGCATGAATGATTCCCATATGGAGAAAAGCGAACCCGAAACCTACAGTTTGTCCCCCAATTCAGACTGTGCAACCCCTGAATTTTGGCAGAACATACATACCCTGTTACGAGCGAACCAACCATCAAATTCTTCCCTTCCGGATCCAAGGTACTAGTAATGCTTGATTGACTGGCATCTACAATATTTTGTTCCAAATCTGATTGGCTAAGCACTGTGATGCGTTTCTCTTAATTGAAGCGTAGGTTAACAGCGTTACTGATAATGCCTGGGAGAACGTCATTGTCGCTGGTTGAGGAGGGTGTCGTATCCGTACATTGTATTTGGATTGAGAGATACCTTACGTTCTGGCTATTGGCAGTAAAGAAGCCTAATTAGATGGCCATCGAGTATGTCGCTTCTTCAGAAAAGCCACCATAATTGATGGAAGAGAGGATCGCGCTGGATTTGTCACCGCATGTCACAAATTCCGGGTGCAAAGGGCTAGGAGTCCATATAAGAGCGTTGCTAGCCATATGATGAGGGCCTGTTGAGTTACTAGTAGTCACAGAGTTTGAAGTACTACGGTCCTTCCACTATATATACTCGCTGCAAAGGGTCGGCTCGCTTACTTCGCTCAGCATCATGAAAAGAGTGACTTTGCGACTTGGAACTCAAATTGGGCGCTGTAACCCCTTTCGGCCTGTACGTTATTAAGTATGCTCAGAATGCCCTGGTTTTTTATAACAATTTCGAAAAGATCATCAGTCCGTATCGCTGGAAGGCGATTTTCTGATCAGAAATTTTCGAAACCGTCAACCTCTCTTGTAAAGAACCTTCGCCCGGTCCTATGCCGCAAAAACCCAGTTCGAAGACCAAGGAATATCCATCCCATCGGATCGTGTTGATTTGCGGTTCCAGAACAGAAAGGCTGGAAGCTGAGGTCATAGAACCCCGACTGTTTAGGCACCAATAGCTGACTACATTTATGGCTGGGGCACCATCTAAGTAGGTACCTTACCGTCGAATTCCAGTAGTCAAATGGGTCTAGAACCGAATCAGGGCTCAGCTCCAGTGATCTACCCTTGCGTATTCCTCCATCTAACGGCTATCTCGTTTTGGACCATGCCTGGATCTGGAAACATCCCAATCTAACGTCTGGACTCGAGCACCGTAACAATTCGATGGGTGGGTTGACCTCACTGGGAGGCTAAAGGATGCGCGAAGCGCTCTATCAATCAGTAGCAACACCATCAATTATCTCTCGGATCAGTCCTATGGAAAACCTCAAAGTCACCGCATCTTCTATTCGCCAGATAAAAGGCTTGCGGACTTAAAATGAAGCACGCCACCGATGGATAATCCCAACCCAAGGACAGTTCGTTTTGCCAGTAGTGAACCATTCCACTTGTCGTCCTCACGAGGGCGTAAATTCACATTCATGAAGTCGGTTCTCTACGCAGCCATGGGGTGTTGAGAGTGGTTAGGATATAACCGGTATTTGTGGGACGTGGCTATAGGCTGCCAAAAACAAGTCATGTTCTCTGCGTTCCTATGCGAGTAAGTCACATATGTCACTTCGACGTATACAAAGGGGTAATTCAACCTCATTTTCCTTTTATGAAAATGCAGCCCTCTATTCGGGTGCGAATGCATGTACGAAAGGGAGAATTGGACCATGAAGAATATTGAATCTGTCGATCTTGACTCTATTCCACATATTCTGGCAATCGAATGTTGTTTGAGGATTTTTGCCTCCAGCTGGTGCCTACGGCTTTGGGTCTTCATAGGTGGATGAGAAGGCTCTGACTAGTCGTTCCTCTCTGCTTTTCCATCTGCAAAGCTCAAACGTACGCCCCAAGCGATACCTCCGAGTCCGATCCTCTATCGCGTATCACACATCCGAGCGATTTCTACTCATATTCCATCCACATTGCGATTTCTCCTACTGGCCGGCCCGGACCGCTCTGTCAGTCTCACTTCCTGTAGTCCAAATAAAAACACCGATTCCATCACCCCTCCCAACAATCTCATACCCGCCGTGCGAGTGCCCGATCACACATACTTCCAGAATTCTCACCGCTGCGTCCCAAACCTTCTCAAAGGTCGATATGTCCCGCTCTGGGTAAGGGGCAGGCGGTCTTCCAGGAAGGGGCTGGGACGACGGGAAGTCCGTAAGCATAACAACCGCTACTGTGCAAGTGCCGATTGTATAGCGACGTGGAGTACGCGCCGTGTAAGGGAAACGAGAACGGGGAGGTGTATCGGCGGCCACGAATTGGAAGTAGCGGTCAATATACTGACCGTAGTCCGTAAGGTAAAGACGATCAACGGCGTCTCCACAGTCGTTTAGAGTACTGTGGTCGGGTGAGATCCATTCATCCTGGCGTACGCAGTGGATGCGACGAGGATTTGCTTGATCAACAGAGGAATTCCAAGCAAAGGTCGAGGGTCGAGTAAGGGGGGATGCTGGGGTGCTGGAAACGGAAGGGGAAAGGAAGACAAACAGAACCAGGAGTGAAAGGCAACAGATGCGTTGGCATTGATTCGGCATCATTTATGCCAGACCCGAGTTTGGATATCCTGAAGATAAATCGAAGAGCAGGGTTAGATAAACAAGTAATAAAAAGCGCAAGGTGAAAATGTCGAAAAAGGTCGCTTGATTGTCGGCTACAAAGGTTTCGCGACCTGTAAACAACCGCACGTACGGGCTTCGACCGGCATTATTGCGGGTCCAAATATAGATTTTGAAGAGCGCCAGATACTTTTGCGAAGGTTACAAGGACCAACAAAGGCGGAATTTGTTCGGGCGTTGTTCTAGCGCTTGCCGGGAGAGTCGAATCTGTTTATATATATCTGTTTAGTGGTCTAGTCGGTTCAGAATCTCAACCATGAGTCGTTGGGTTCTCTTTTTAAAGCTGAGGGTTTTATTGGCAGGTGCTCTTTGATGCGAAAGTCGCTCTAACAATGCAGCTCGGTCGGCCTTTGGACTGTAAGTCGCCCTTCTTTACTGTCTTTGGGCCCTAGACAGCCAAGGTCGTTCGGGAATATGAAGAGCACGGGACACCGAAGACCGTTTTTCAAATATTGAGCGTAGGAGGTCTTTTGAAGCCACCTCGCAAATACAGTTTTGCCCCTATGACATAACTACTTTACAAAATATCTTGTTATAAGCGAAGTAAAAGAGAATGGCTACAGCGTTCAAGATGGGATTTTGCTGACGGGGGTGATAGGTTTGAAGATAGGACGGCGGTGGGAGGTGGTTAAGGGGGGGTTTCGAGGTAGGGATGAATGGAAGGAAAGGGCGTAGATAGTCGGGCAGGATGGATGGATTATACGAGTACTGTATAGAAACGATATGTGACAATGTACTGAATAATGGAACATTCTGCTCCCGCTTAGGCGAGAACATGTATGTAGTTTTCCGCCATTATAAATGAAAAGAAATAGCGACATGCAGCAAGATAGGACCATTGGGTTACTAACGAGAATGAACGTGGATATGGACAACTGCCACGGAAGTAATGGACATCGCAGCTCGGGGACAAGGGTTTCGAGGAGAACATGGGGTACCCAGGCCGCGTCTCACTAAGGCTCGTGGTTATATGGAAGGCATGCTATCGGTTAACTTTTGATAATGAATCTCTTTATGGGTAAGTGTTTTCCTTTGCAACCGGTCTGCAAGGGGGAGGCGAAAGTCACGGGGCGACCATAAAAGATGGTCGGTTCGATTGCCAGGACAAGTGACAGACTTGAGTCGAGAATGACTCAGTGCACAGGCTTCGTTTTTTGGTTCTTGTTGATTGTACTCCGTACATGTTTTACAATCAAGTCCGAGCGGATGGCTGTAGTTTTTGAGAACAACAAGGAGCCCGTTGACCGTTCGAATATTTCTGTAGAGACAGCTTGTTGTTTACTGGTTTTCGACACCCCACGGACTTGGGGAACCGGTGGACCCTTCGGCCTCATGACGTAGGTAAAGCCGAGATGACAAACGCAGAGAGCGCGCGGATCTGGCTGATTTCTGACACCATCAACAATCATATTTAGCGTAGATGTTATATACGCTGCGTATATCTCCCTTCTCAACCTTCAATTCGCCATCCAGACATTTCAGCAATTGCAAACCCAAAATGGCAATCACGCACGTTGTGTTGTTCAAGGTGCACAACATGCCCTGATATTGCCCTGCCTTCTGATATTGACTTGGTCGTCTTGCAGTTTAAAAAGGATCCGGAACAGTCCAGCGTCAAAGAGGTATTGGAGGGGCCGGTTGCTGGTTGTCCTTTTCTAAGCCTAACGGACTACAGGCCTGCGCCCGCTTTCTCGCGCTCAAGTCCGAATGCATCCACCCTGACAGCCAGCACTCCTACATCAAATCCGTTTCTGGGGGTAGGAACAACAGTCCTGAGATGAACGTAAGAGTTTTCCTGGGTTATCAATTGAATATAGATTAGCTGAGGCGTTCTGCAGGACTACTCGCACGGATTCGTGGTGGAGTTCGAGAACGAGAAGGATCGAGACTATTATGTACATAAGGACCCGGCGCATATGGCGTTCAAGAAGAGCTTGGCGGGATTGGTGGAGAAACCGGCAGTTGTGGATTTTGAGGGAGGGGTCTATTGAAAGAAGGTGGTGAGGAGGCGGTGGTCGTGGATGTGGGTTGATGTGTAATGGATCTATATGGGACCAAGATTTATCATCGCTCATGAGCCGCCCAAATAGGCTAACGCCGATGCCGCTGGAATCGCTGGGATTTGATGCTGGTAGAAAATGTTGGATCGCTAGACCATGAACGACTCGCCACAGCCGCATTGTTCCTCTGAAAAGGAGGGTCAGCATATCAGGTCTGCTACAGAAAAGAGGAAAGGGGACTGACTTATGTTGGGGTTCCGAAACACAAATCGTTGATTCAATTTGTCTTCTACCCAATCCATCTCACTGCCGATGATGCTGAACAAAGCCTTGCTATCGATCAGAACCTTTACTCCATCTTGTTCTACCGCCTCATCGAAAGCGCCTGCTTTATCCACATACTCGAGGTGATATGCCAACCCGGAACAACCTCGGTTTTTGACACCAACCCGGATAAGCTTCGGTTCTGGCAATGCAAGAAGACTTCGAATTTGGCTTGTAGCTGACGGTGTCAAGGACATAGCAGCTTTGCGAGCTCTTAGCTTTGGCCGTTGGGATTTTGTCGGAGGGTTGGCTTGAGTGATAGGTTTTGTCTTTTGTGCTTCAGCCTCGGTCACGCTAACGCTTTGTTTTTCAATCAGTCTTGTAGTTTTTGGAGGTGAATGCTCGCCGCTTAATCGAGGCGGTCTTTTGTCGTTGATTTCTGGTACAGTTCCTGCTATCGAGCTATCTGGAATACCCGTATTTCGAGGAGGTGGCGGAACTGGTTCGAGCGAGTGCGGTCGATAGGCGGTGTGAGTTTGGAGCCCTCGCCTTGAAGATAGCCGTAGAGCACTGTGGAAGTCATAATCTCGAGGTGTGTGAGAGCATGAGCGTGCAGCGGTGGAGGCGGCTTGTGATGCAACTTTGAAGATGATGTGCGATGGGGCCAAAGAGAGGGCACAACGCGATAGAGACATTCTGGAAAAGAACGGTCAACGCAGTTTTAGGATGTTCAAGTAACTCGATGATTCAAATTGCTGGTTAAGCAGTCCTGACTATGTCGATATAGCCGTATGTTCTTGAAGAAAACAAATGCATAGCATTGTTCAGCATGACATCGGAATTCATTGACACGGAAAACTCCGAAGCTGACTGATAAATCTGTGACCAATCAAGGACAAGATGATTACTCACGGCAACTCCCACGTCTCAAGTCCCGTGACCTCAGCTTGATCGCTTAAGATGTCTACATGGCGACATCGTGACTTCTGTAAAACCATTACTTGCGAAGGCTACCCCAGTTATAGAAGCAGCCACCTGCATCAAGGTTAAACTGAGCCCTCTGCATCACCGAGCATGTCCGTAAGCCGTAATCCATCCGACTTGCTTGTGACCACCCATGATTGCATTCAACTATCAACTATCATGCCTTCGCCTGTACTGGCATGCTCATATGTTAAGCTAAGATAAAGTTTGGTGATACGCTGTAGCTAGATCTATTCATGCGCTTGTCTGTGCCTCGAAGGCTGTGGATTTCCCCACATTCTCCTATCCTCTCGCATGTATCTCTCACTTTACTTGAATCGCCCACAGAAGGATTCCATTCATAGAAGGCATAGAACAGTTTCTATCAGAAAGCAGCGAATGAGCCTGTGCTTGCTTCGATTTCCATCATGCATTCATCTTACTTCATTCAGGCGCTTGCGGCTATTGTGGGGACTGGATGGGCTGATTCTGTCAGTCAAGAGGCATGTTAATACGAGGCAGTTTCTCTGTAACTGAATGCTGATGAGTCCCACTCTTTATAGCCTCTTCTCTCGTCCAAAACCATCAAATGTGATTGCAAAGGTGCAAATAATACCGGCAAATCTGGGAACAATTATATTTGCAATGATCCTCGCCTTGGGCCTAAAATCCTTCCCAGGCGGTTCCCCCTCCTGAGTTTTGTCTCAAATTATGACCGTTTTGGAGGAGAAACCCCTGGAGCTTTTCTAGCAGAATGGACTGTAGACGGCTACTACAAGTACCCACCCCGCAACGGCTTTCAGCTCAATACCGACGGTGCTCCCATCTTGGGCAACTCGACGCTTCTGGTTGGGACGAGAGTCGACCGTTTCGGAAGCGAATATGGTGTGTAGCACCCTTAACTTGAACCAATTTGCAAACAATTGAGATTTCTAGAAATTAGACTTGGACTAAAGGCTGACCTTTGCTGGAGGTACCTATGTCAGCGCCGCAGACGCCCCATACTCTCAGCGAGCCCTGCCGCCATCCAATCTTGACACGAATCCTGATGCACCCGATTATCCTTATAACTATCACGTATACAAGGTAGCGAAGCCGCTTGAGGTTCTTGGCGGCCGATCGCGCCATGGTTCGGTCAGCCAGGTCTAGGAGCTCAGTTTTATACTGGATATACCGGTAATATACTGTCTTTGCTGTCTCAGGGCTATCTGGAGAGAGTGAACAAGACGAAGATTGAGCCAGGGGCGGGGAGGGGGAATGTGTGCGGCTGATGGTCCGAGTGGCTATCATGCGGCTACCAACCCTGAAAGGAATGTAATGGCATGAGCCGAAACGTCAACGATAGTAAAGCGGTAGTAGACCCATGAGGCGGGTGTCGGCTCTTTGCTTTGTCACGCTCTGCTTGAGGGTTGAGGGGCTTTGGGGCGTAGGTAAATTAGGAAAGTTGATTTCCTAGACTGACAAGTGGCTATCACAATATTCCATTATTGGGCTTCGAAGTTCTCCGTGTGTTGATATCTCTAAGCAAACATAACAGGCTAAGCCTTATTTCTGGCGTACGAGTACGTCATTTAGCGCCATCTGATATGATAAGCAACCGCTGTCCGGAGCTTACGCGGACTTCAAAAAGTTGATGGCCGAGGGGCGGTGACAATCCCACTGCCTGAGTGATGCACGATGGAAGTGTTGAGCCACGAGTGTTGGAGGCTTGTCCCAAGGCTTCAAAGTACCCGTCGTTATTTGCCTGATCAATAGACACCTATAGATCTCAGGTTCCGTTCTTACAATCAAGATTGACCTGATGCAAGTGTACCTGCGCGAGCATCCCACAACCTTGCAGAATGCCAAACTTCTCCTCCGTCTTCCAACTTGGCAAGTCCTTCCTCAAACCCAATGCTCAGCATGAGAATGGCTTCACAAAAGCCCCCGAAGCACTTTTATTCCCCAAAGTTGACCCTACCGTTGACGGCGAGGACTGCGACCACGACTGCGAGAGCTGCGAGATCCAATATCCTTCAAAATGGAAGATAGATGAAGATACAGAGCTTTACGGGCATGTCAACGGGTGGGCAACACACATGCTTGTCGCCACAGGAAAGGCAGACTGGGTTAGAGATGTTGCAGATGAGAAAGGAAGTGTCATGGAAGCGGTGAGGGATTGCAAGATTGAGCCCACCAATGGCGTACGTCTTCCCAATACATCTTTGAGGAGAAGAAGGAAGCTAACTACAAGGCTCAGAAACTCATGCTCTCCGCCTCCAACATGGCCCTCCCCTCCCCAGTTTCCTCCTATCCCGACCCATCTACCAGACCCACGACGATACTCCTTCTCCCCTCCTTCACCCTGATCGAAGACGTCACCCCAACCTCCGTACCCCAACTCATAACGCACCACATCTCCTCCGCTCCCACTTCAACCACCCAACTCCTCCCTCCCACATTCCCATCCCCAGATCCCTCGTCTCCGCGCTCCTCGGCCCCTTCGCCATCCCCATCTCTCACACCTCCTTTACCTGAAGCATTCCAGTTCACATCGCATCCTTGTCCACATAAAGCACTCATCCTTCTCTGCTCCCAACGCACCCGCGACGCCCGCTGCGGGCAATCAGCTCCGCTCCTGCGCCGCGAATTCGAGCGCCACCTGCGCCCTTTGGGCCTTTACCGCGACATACATGACGAGCGTCCTGGCGGCGTCGGGATCTACTTCATCAGCCACGTTGGTGGACACAAATTTGCCGCTAACGTGATGGTTTATCGGAGAGCCGGGGCTTTCGAAAGTGTTTCAAATGGGGGGAGTGTTGACGGCGAGCGGACAAATATGGAGAAGTTGAACGGTGAGAAGAAGAAAGATGGCAAGAATCAGGGAGCAATGGGCGAGGCCAGCCAAGGAATTTGGCTCGCGAGAGTTAGACCAGAGGATTGTGAGGGGATTGTGAAGTTTACGGTCCTGAAAGGGAAGGTTGTAAAGCCGGAGCGGCAGTTGAGGGGCGGGTTCGACAGGGAGAGGGGCCTTGTCAGTTGGTGATAGTGTACAAGTGCAGCATTCATAAGTGTTCCTAGTATCCTTCAGCATTCATAGACTTCATAGACAATAGAAATTACATGAATTCGATCTTCAATGCTCGTTATAGCTGGGTATTTATATACGCCTTTGTGGATATCCAACCATGCCAATCCCAAACTCACTAGCCCAACCAGAACACCATCGCTAAGAACGCGTCAAACAGGAAACTTGCCCATATTCAAAATGCTTCCTCTGAGCCAGTGACAATCGTATATGGCAGGTCCAGCGGGCTCCTAGCTTCGGCCAACCTAATCACACTACCACCGGATCTCTGCGAAGCTTGCGACGCACTAGATTCACGAGACCTGACCGACCTTAGAGAAGCCAATGATGGCGTACGTATACTCCGATACCCGCTCACAGACGCTCCGGAGGAAATATTTCGTCCCGCGCCACGTGGATACGAGGGCGCGGTGCGCGCAGTTTCTGGGCTACCGCTGCGGGATCCGCCGCTGGAGATGGGGGCGTTGACGTAAGCGGAGGGACGAGGTGTATAGGCGACTGTGTTTGTAGTGGAGAGGCTGGCTGCCTCTGCGCCATCGTTGGAAGATTCGCTGGCGCTTTCGGAGTTGGCGTGCAGGTTGGCGACGATGGCGGGGTCGAGATGGTCCATGCTTCGGAGGATTTCGGCGAATATGTTCATTAGGGTTCTAAACTCCGTTTCGTCGAGTTCCTCCAAGGAGAAACGGGCTTTTTCATATAGGGATAGGAAATCTGTGGCTAGGGAGGGCGGGGTGATTATTTCAAGGGAGCTCAGGTGGGAAGTGTACTCGCGCAGACCCATGGTCGCAGGGCGCTGGAGCAGTTCTACTGCGGCTGCGTCTGGGATTGGGGGCTCTGGAGGATCTAGGCGTGATGCGTCTGGGTCTGGGTCGTAGAGCGGATCTGGTGGCGCGAGGGAGACGGCTTTTGCTTCGATAAGATGAGGAAGCTCGAGGATAACGGGTTGGTATTGGAGGTGGGGAAGGTCGGGGGAGCAAGGGGAGGACCAGCCGGGGTGACTGATGGTGCCCCAGACTGGCGCATGAGGAAAAAGGGTTGCGGTGCAATCTGATTTGCGTGACGTAGAGGAGCGACGTACTTGCGGACCAGAGAGAAGGCCTCGTGATGCAGCTGAGACTTTCTCATCTCGTAGATCTCGTGGGTGGGATTCGTAGGTTATCAATGCGCTTCTTTCTAAATACTCTATTACCAGTCTTCGAACCCGTTTGCCAACATCACCCTTCTCTGTCGGCGACCATGTCTTCGGTATCGCAGCCAGTAAAGTTCGATTGGTATAGAGACGGAATGCATATACCACTACCGCGGTTAGGAGAGTGAGTAGGTATGCGCTACCGACAATAAAGACGTTGTAGATTTGACGATTTTTGAAGGCTTGGTAGATTTGGTCGGCGGGGGTAACAACGAGGAGGCAGATGAGGATAAGGGCAAAGACGGTGAAGGTGGTGCTGTAGAATATACGGAAGAATGGTATGTGCATAATCTGAGTGGCATGATTACTTTACCTGTTTTTTGGGAGACGAGATGGGAATGCTATCTAAGGTAGCTGCTTAGGACCAAGGATGGAAGGCGGCTCGGCGGCAAAATTACGCTAGTGATCAGCAGGCATCTCTATTGCCTCGAGCCCTTCGACCATCATTATCGTTGTACCGGTTTTCTGAAGCACCCCGAGCATTCTGCGACAGACTTTACAGCTGGTCAAAAAGGCTTGAAATTTGATCGTCACGTATCCATGAGCAAGGCCCTCTGTGGGCAGGACGACAGAATCGCAACTCATCATGGGTGTTCCCAAAGATACGCTATTCCGCTCGGCGGACATGTCCTTGACCCAGCTATATATCGCCAACGAGATAGGACGGGAGGTTGTCAGCGCCCTTGGAGAGATAGGAGAGGTCCAATTCCGAGATGTGAGTGTCGCCTAGATCTTCCTTGTATATGAGGCGAGCCAAAGAAGCAAGGTGCAAAGGTGGCTTTTATTGGAGATCGCTATGGCTTCCAAATTATGACTATTGAAGAATCTCTAGACTACTACACTTAAGCTCAGTGTCAGAATATATGATATCAAGTACACATACTAACTATCATGTCCGAATAGCTCAATTCTGAGACAACAGCTTTCCAAAGGACGTTTACTAAAGAGATTCGGAGGCTAGACAATGTCGAGAGACAATTACGCTATTTTCAATCACAGCTTGACAAGGAGGGAATACCAACACGACCACAGCACGAATTTACAAATATCCTCGCTGCTCCCTCGGCACACGAGATCGACGAGCTCGCAGATAAAAGTGAGAGCCTCGAGCAGCGAGTTGCGTCTCTTTACGATAGTTACGAAACATTAAAGAAACGTGAAGTGGAGCTCACAGAATGGCGATGGGTTTTGACAGAAGCAGGAGGTTTCTTCGATCGGGTAAGGGCCCTTGACGCTCCTGCTCTAGGCTATCACTCAGACTGATAGGCATTTAAGGCTCATGGGAACCCGGATGAAATACGGCAATCCACCGAGAATGACGAGGCACCACTTCTGTCGGATGTTGAGCAGCAATCGAGGGGGCAAAATGGGGATGCATATGGGCAACAGTCACTCTCAGTCATGAATATTGGCTTTGTTGCCGGTGTCATACCTCGATCACGTATTGCGGCCTTTGAGCGGATCCTTTGGCGAACGCTGCGTGGAAATCTCTACATGAACCAGTCGGAGATACCCAAGCCAATCATTGACCCCATGAACAATGAAGAAATCCATAAGAACGTCTTTGTCATCTTCGCCCATGGCAAAGAAATCATTGCTAAGATTCGCAAGATCTCAGAGTCTCTTGGTGCGGACCTGTACAGCGTTGATGAGAACAGTGAACTACGGCAGGACCAGGTGCGCGAAGTTAATTCTCGATTAAGCGATTTATCGAATGTCCTTGGTAACACGAAACGGACTCTAGATGCAGAGCTTACACAGATCGCGAAAAGCCTAACCGCTTGGATGATTGTCATCAAAAAGGAGAAGGCTGTATATCAAACGCTTAATCGCTGCTCGTACGATCAAGCAAGAAAAACTTTGATTGCTGAGGCTTGGTGCCCGACTAATTCGCTACCCTTGATCAAGTCGACCTTGCAAGACGTTAATGACCGGGCAGGCCTATCGGTCCCTACTATCGTCAATCAAATCAAAACTTCAAAAACGCCTCCAACGTATAACAAAAGGAACAAGTTCACCGAAGCCTTCCAAACTATTATCGATGCCTATGGTACCGCCAAGTATACTGAGGTTAACCCTGGACTCCCAACTATCGTCACGTTTCCTTTCCTCTTCGCTGTTATGTTTGGAGACTTCGGTCACGGCACCATTATGACGTGTGCCGCCCTCGCCATGATATACTTCGAGCGGCCAATGGGCAAGGCAAAATTGAACGAACTTGTCGCTATGGCTTTCTACGGTCGATACATTATGCTTCTGATGGGCATCTTCTCGATGTACACTGGGTTAATCTATAATGATGTCTTTTCCAAAGCCCTGACGCTGTTTCCCAGCCAATGGGAGTGGCCGCATGACTTCAAGCCAGGTGAATTGGTGGAAGCCAAGCTAAAGGATGATTACAGATATCCATTTGGACTGGACTGGAGTTGGCATGGCACGGATAATGAGCTCCTGTTCTCCAACAGCTTCAAAATGAAGCTTAGTATTCTCATGGGATGGGCACATGTGAGTTCCTACGTTATAAGGTTGTGGATGATAAGACTAACGAAGTATAAAGATGACATACTCGCTTTGCCTTTCTTACATCAATGCACGCCACTTCAAGTCCCCAATTGACATCTGGGGTAATTTTGTTCCGGGAATGATCTTCTTCCAATCCATCTTTGGGTATCTTGTCTTTACCATTGTCTACAAGTGGTCAATAGACTGGATTGCCATCGGCAAGTCGCCACCTGGGCTATTGAACATGCTCATATACATGTTTCTCCAGCCGGGTACGATAGAACCTGGTGAACAATTATATAGGGGACAGAGTGCTGTACAAGTGGTACTCTTGCTTGTCGCAGTCGCCAATGTGCCTATATTACTACTTTTGAAACCATTGTATTTAAGATGGGAGCACAACAGAGCTCGAGCGTTGGGTTACCGAGGAATCGGCGAAACATCAAGGGTTAGCGCCCTAGATGCAGACGATGAGGACGGGCGTATAATGAATGGTGGACGAGATAGCATGGGCTCTGACCACGAAGCGGCGGCCATGATCACTCAAGACATCAATGACGAAGAGCACGAGGAATTCGAGTTTTCCGAAATCATGATCCACCAGACAATCCACACCATTGGTAACACCGCCCCCACCCCTCATCCAAAACATAAATCATACTCACGAACAACAGAATTCTGCCTAAACTGCGTCTCCCACACGGCATCCTACCTCCGCCTCTGGGCCCTCTCCCTCGCCCACCAGCAGCTCTCCGTCGTGCTCTGGACCATGACCCTCGGTAACGCCTTCGCCTTTACAGGCGTCCTCGGCGTCATCATGACCGTTGTATTTTTCTTCATGTGGTTCTTCCTCACCATTGCGATTCTCTGCGTCATGGAGGGCACGAGCGCCATGTTGCACAGTCTGCGCTTGCACTGGGTCGAGGCTATGAGCAAGCATTTTATGGGTGATGGGGTACGGTTTTTGTTGCCTTCTTTCATCATCCCTTCATGCATCCCTGCTCTTTTCTATGCATTCTCGCTAACCATGGGCTATAGATTCCGTTCGAACCCTTTAGTTTCAAACTCTTGCTTGAGGAGGATGCGGACGATGGTTAGGAACGCTGGTATTTTGTGTGGTGTACGTAGATTGTATAGAAATATGTGCGCTTTTGAAACTGGTAACATTGATCCCTTCCGTGTGCATAATTTTGCCGTGATTAGATTCTTGAACTTACTGGTAAACCACCGTCACAACGGTAGAAGTAGGGTTATCCATCTTGTGCTATCGCATGGGCATGCCATTGACATGGAATCGTGCCGTGTTATACGTTGATTCGATGGCTTCCGTTTGAACTGACGGAGTGGCTCGACCTTGATCTTAGTTGGATCATTCGCTGTCTTTTATTCAATCATTCAATCATCCGATTTATGTCACCATGAAAACCTACCTGTTGCCGGCCGACACTGATGATGTATATTCTAAGCCAAGCTCAGTACTAATGAGTGCTACAAAAGGGCACATCTCCTAGCCCCCCAAGTCCAAGCCTGCCTGTCTCACTCCTCCCTCCCCTTCCTCCGCCCAAACCCCATCTTACTCCTCAAACTCGAACTCCTGCCCAATGAAAACCCCCGTTTCTCTCCCTGGAGCGAGACGGGCTCAGTTCCCAATTTGACAATGTCGTCGAACATGGCACTTCGCTTTCGACTAGCGGCGGAGTGTGCACTGTTTTGGCTGCCGGCGGTGCCAGGGCGGCCGTTTCGTGATGGAGAGTTGGTCGCATGCTGGGCACTGGGCGTTTGGTCGTAGCCGAGGGCGTATGAGAGCGGGCGGGGAGGGTGGTTCGAGGATGGGTGTTCCCACGTGGGAGATTTGGGTTGGGCGCTGGGGCGGCGGAAGATCCGGGAGGCGAGGCTTGCGTGGCGGGTTGGTGTAGGTGGAGGGGGTTGCGTGGGCATGTTGAAGGGGGTAGATGAGGTGTTTGATGGGTTGCCTGGAGGAGGTTCGTGGGCGCTTCTGTGGGAGGGAGTGGCGGAGCTTGTTCGTAGGTGGGATGAAGACCGCGAAAGGGTATCTGGATGGTCGGCCTTTGTGGGCGTCGCAGTGTTACTACTTCCGCTCGTGTTGTTCTCTGGTGAAAGCTGCATGGATCTAGCACTCGCAGCGTCATATGCCATTGGTGGAGGTTGATGCAAACGCCGACGGACACGGGGATCAGGCGAAGGGTACGATATTGTTCGCTGCGAGGACTGCACTGCATCGTAGCCTTCACCGTTGAACATCATGTCTGTGGCGTAGGTTGTGAGTGGGGGCCTCGTAGGTAAGGCCATTCCAGTAAGACGCGGAGCTTTTGAAGAACCGCCCATAAATGTGGACGACTGTGCGAAGGGTTGCCCCTTTTCAGAGGCGCCAGAGTCGCTCTGCTCTACCTGTACAGATTCAGATTCGGCTTCCGAGTACTCCATGTCAGCGTCAAGACTGAAGCCGGATGCGTTGCTGCGCTTAAATACGTCTATGTCATTTAACGTGTAAGGATGCGTTTCGGGGACGAGGGCTGAGATGTTCTTGGCTGAATATGGTGTTCCGTCAAGCAAGCTCTTCTCGGTGATGATGCTAGGTGTAGAGGAGTTGGCGTCTTTGCGGTGAGTGCTCATTGTGTCCGGCGTTGGCGGTAGCACATCACCACCAAAGATCGGTCCACCTAGTGATGGCATCTTGAGCAGAGTATGGCCACCATTGTGCAGAGACAAATCGTCATGATCTTGATCGAGGCTCCGCTGATGCTGCTTTTGACGCCGGCTCGGCGCGTCGTGCAGGACTTTCCCTATTGATGTAAAAGGGTCTTTCGGTCCACCTCTCGTAGAATTTCTACTCGGCGTAGACGGCTTGTTCCGCTCGTTAATTTGATCTTGTAATCTTGCATCACCATGAGTAGGATGTAGAGTGCGATTGGAGTTTCCTGACAAGGGAAATCCGGGTTGGTCCTCCTCCTGGCCATCCGAAGCCTGATCCGAGTCTTTCTGTTTTCCATAAACACTCAGAAAGCTGCTCTCGCTAAGTACACTTAGTCTAGGAGAATTGAGTGCATAGGAGTCTGCATCTGTCTCTCCCTGGAGGTCATCTCTTCCAAAGATGCTGTTTGGTCGAGCCAGCGAGACTAAGCTCAGATTGCTGTTGAAGCTTTCGTTGTTCAGGTACAAGCCGCGCAAGGCTCTGGTGCTTCGCTTTTTATCCCGAATGAACGAAGGTGTCTTTCGTGCTGACTTAAAAGGCTCTATTGTACAGACACTATCAAGCGGAGATGTACTAGTAGGATGAGTGGATGGAAGATCGGTAATTTCATCGTCCTCGTCTTCTATATATGGGTCTGGATGGGGGGAAGCTGAATTCTTTGCGTCAAGCGGGGGCGAGCTGGGTATATCCTGAGTCTCATTCGAAGCGGGAGAATTTAGATCTGAGTGCGGACTGTTTGGCCCTTGGTCGTCCTTTGACGAATCTGCTGCCTCAAGCTTCCCTTCCAGCTCACAGATAAGCTCCACAGCCTCCTTTATCGCCTGATCACGTTTCTGAAGTTCGCGAAGTAGAGCGTCATTGATCGATTGAAGTTCCCCATTATTAGCCTCCAGCGTAGGCAACCTCTCCAACTTCGCATTCAGGGTTTCTTGACGCTTACGGCGCTGTGACACTTCGAGCTTCAAATCGAAATTCTCCTTGTTCAGTTTCGCAAATTGCTGTTCAATGTTAGCATGCCATTTTCCATAAGTCAGTCCAGTCTCACTTACCTCGTCTAACTCGCGGATCCCCCATTCTTTCGGTGTCAAACTGTCCATTCGTCCAAAATGGCTGGTCCGGCGGCCATGAGTTGCAGAGAAATCTCTATTAGCAGCAGATGCTATTGGAGAACTTTGAGCCTCTCGAAGAGGTAAGCTGTTGTTTCGCCCAAGGCCTGGACGAGGATTCGGATTATGGGCTTTTTCTACCTTGCGCGACTGCGCCTTCTTTTCGCGCAATAGATCTTGTAGGAGCTTTGAAGACGGATTAGATCCATCGTTGGCCTCTATGTCTGACATGTCATCGGTATGTCCGAGGTGTGACGGTTGCAGTGACGTGCGGCGATTGTCCATGGTTGAGTCGGAATTGCTTGTAACCAGTGGTTCTCTCAGTTGGTCGAAAATGGATTGGGTATTGCTCAGTATTCGTTATATCGCTATCGCAGGTCGTCTGAAGTCGGTATAGAAGCACAAGCACCTTTGAGCGTCTGAGATGTAGATACTCTCTAAGTGAAAAGCTATGAGACAAAGGAATTGACTCAGCCAACTGTCTTTGTGCCCTAAGTCAGAATGATACAATGAGTCTTGGTCTCATTGTTGGACCTTCATCAACGAGCACCAGCATTTCTGTAGTGAGGTAGAATCATCCAGTGGGGACCGCTGAGTTGAAGGGGTTTTGAGTGTTTGTTGTGTCAAGGGACAGTGCAGCATGCTGCATCAAGACTGTTTTCCTCCTTTTCCCACCACAAAAGGGGACGTTCAAAGCTCAACATCTGACTTTAGAGGGGGGAAGAATGATACTGTAATTGCGTCTGAAAGGGTTGAGCTGCGAGCATCAAATCCATTGGCTACTGTACCTTAGTGAACGATGGGCAGGCACGCAGGCACCAAACAATCACTATCACATCGCGGCCGAGACTAACGGTTCCGGGTATGTACTGTAACCGTTTTGTTCGGTTTTATTCGGCTGTCAACAGGGGCGGTTCTGAAACCGCCCCTGCCAAGCACTCGCTACTCTTTTACAGTGCAGTCTCAGAACTTCAGAAGGTGCAACCGAGCTTGATGCTGAAAAGGTCTTCTATCAGTCAGACAAGCATCTGTTTGATGCTTTATCTCTCTTTCAAAGTATTTCAATCTACGACTCTTCAACACCAGGGGTTGCTATGCTAATCTATTAATGCGATCCCATCACTTACATTACTGTATAGGCCCTTCCTCACATCGCCGGTCTCGGGTGGCCAGTAAGTTGATCGTAGGGTAGAGTACCAAGCTTCTTCTATTGAATTGATAGTTTACCCCTCGTTCGATTTGCACTGTAGATTGAACAGAAAGCGATGGTCTTTACGTTGATAGATGAGGTTTCAGTACTACTAAGTGCTTGCATAGGTTCGCTGTCTAGAGCTTGATTCGAATCTACAGCCTGCTTATCAAAAGCGTTTATGGATTTATACACTCAATACGGAGGGTCAAAGAAGGTCAGTACATACAGGTTCGTTGGATGAGTTCTTGGTCGGTCAATGGCAAACGGTTCTGCCTCCGATTTCCACTCAAGCAATGTTGCCGGGACTCACATGTTCATTTGTACAGTTCAATGCTTAAGCATCGCCAACACCATGGATCCGAGCTCATTCGGTGAAATCGTTGTGTTTCCATCTACTTATGCCCTTGATCATGTCTAATTCTCAGCTTCGACGTACGCCGTTTCCATGAATCGGATCGCCTGGTATTTCAGTCGTTCTAGCTTTCTGGATTCCGTATGTGTGAGTGACCGGACATGGAGGATCATATCAGCCATTATGCCAAGATTTATGAACTCGGCGCAGAACAGCCGCTTGACCTGTACGATCTCATATTTGGTTGCCGTGATTCCCCCGGTATTAGGAAGTTCAGGCCAAATGATGAATAGCTCTTCTAAGAGACACCCGTTCGCCTCAAGGCTTGCATCAAATAATCGTGGATCAGCTGCAAAAGCTTCGATCGATAGCTCCAGCTCCTTCTCTTTCAGCTCTTCCTCTCCTTCGGCGAAATCGGTATTAGCATTGATCATCCAGCGTAAAGCTCCTGTGAATTCCGCTATAGTCTGCGTGAACAAGGCCTTAGCGAGAGGATTTCGGTTGTAGATTGATCGGTAGCTGCAGTGCTTGACTATTGCTGCGCTCAGCCAAAGGCGAAAATCGCCTTGGGAATGTTCTGGTGCTAGAAGTAAACAAGACTTGATCTCGAGATCAGAGAAAGTGAGATCAGGATCATTTTCGGTCATCCAAGAATGTTTTATCGTCCCGTGGGCAGCTCCGTTATGGAAGTAGGGACCAGGTGGGATTTTGGGGGGGCGTAGGATCGGAACCGTTCCAAGATTGTTGTTGTTCGGCCCCGTGGCAAGTCGTGTAGTTGCTTGGTAGGACATGACTTGTTGAGAAAGTGTGGATTGAAGATTTGCGTTATATGAGATTGGTGGTCGACTTCAGGAAGATCAGCTTCTGTATCGCCTTCCGCTACAGACCTAGTCATCGGTATAGGTCCAACAATGCTGTTATCGTGGTTTCTTTAACTTCGAACAACGCAGCTTCTGGTAATGTTCTTCCGAACAATAAGAACATAGTAATCGAGAGAAATCAGAAGTCACGGGATCCGATAGAGCGCTGTCGCAACTTCGACCAAATGTAAACGTTTGATCCACCAGGGTCTTGCTAGTGGTTCGGCTCATGATTCTGAAAGCAGTTGAAAATCCAAATGAGAAAGGGTTTGATTGTCTCGGTAGTCTGTTTGAGGGTTAAACTTGGAATTTCAAAATCCATGAATTGCCTATTCCAGCCTCGTCTTTATAAAAGCCGCCATAAAGTGTAGAAGTGCGGTGCAGGTATCTGCGTTTCAAGTATCATACTACAAAGGGTAACACGATCTTAAAGAGCATTAGAGATACTGTATCAAGTAGCTGCAGGCAGTCGATTCGTAGCAACCTAACTTGTTTCTCAGCGGTTCCTGAGAAAGCTACCCCTTCTCGACGATAAAGACATAAAATCGCTTGAGACAGTAAAAGGGCTCATACCTACCGCAAGTCAGTGCAGCGCAGCTCCGGAGTTGTAGTGTGTAGCCAAAGGTCGGTTCCATGTGACCAGGGCGTTGTGGAGTATTTGAGAGTCAAGAAGACCACCTAACATGAATGAGATGTCAGTCACTCGCCGTTCCGAGTAGAATATTCAAGTGATGGCACTCCAACAGTCAAACTGACCTTGACGCCAAGTTCTGACCACCGTGCACTGCTTTCAATCCATCGGGCCTTCGCATTCTACGTTAGTGATGCTGTAACCGAAGGCTGTCAATGGGTTCTTCTGGAACTATATGAAATAGTCACGATCCGCCAGAGACGCTTGTTCTTGAAAGATCGGCTTTTGAGACAGCTTCAGGAGCGGCTAAAACTGCGGACTCCATAGACACGAGCTCGTCCCTTATAATAGTCCTCTATTTCCCTTCTGCCCTTACAACCAACGCATCATCTAAACCTACCGGCACAAAGAGTTTACCTTCAAAAGTTTTCGATGCGCTACTTCGTGCCCAGACAACATCGCCTTTGAGATAAACAACCACACCACCTCGGCCACTTGCACTTGCAGTTATACGGAACAAGGGCAAGCCTGTCTGTGAATCTGCTTCGCGCAACGGCATCATGATAAGACCTTGCTCGGTAGACCACTCTTCTACCACATCTCTAAAAGTAGTAGGGGCTTCATGGATCGCAGACACCTTGGATGTGCGCGCAGTGGAACGAGGAGTGGCTGGCACAATTGGCGGAGCTGGGCCTGCAGTTGGAGGCGGCAGGTGCTCAGCTGCGTCAGCACCAAGGTCAAGAGCCAGAGTTATGGTCTCAAGGCCTTTGGTCCATTCCACTGCGATGCTAGGGAGCTCGTTAAGTTCAGCGGGTAGCTGTTCCTTCCACCAGAGGAACCATTCGCGAATTTCGTCATAGTTAGGCGAAGATGTAAGCCAGAGGTGGAGGGTCAAGTGCCACTTCGGGAAGAACTCTACGGTCAAGAGCTGAGTAATTGTGCTGACGGGGAAGAAGGCGGTCCACTGAAGAGCCTGTTCAAGAGGACTGAGATCTTGATCGGAAGGATCGATTACAAGTCTGTCAGCTAGATGAAGGGCAAGTCGTGGGAGCAAGTGGCGGACAAGAAGGGATGACAGTTCGGAATGTAGAACAGAACGCCAATTATGGAGTCCTGGAGGTATACCGCTGGCAAGATCCCAGGTTGACAGGACAACTTTAAACTTCCTCTTTACATCCGCAAGGAGACCGGTAGGGCTTTTCGGGTCAGTGTGCTGTTCATCCAGGTATTGAAGCCAGGGGAACAGCCAGACGTGAGGGGGCTGAACGTGTCGACTGCGCTTGTGACTGCCTTGGGGTTTCCAGGCGGCTACAGCATGAGTGAGCCGTTGAACGACGAGCTGATCGATGACATTTGCCAGGATAAAGGGAGGTAAGATGGATCGCCACGCTTCAATGACGGAAATCAGAGGATTTGGGTCATACACATCCCAGTCGTTCGTGATGGTCGATCTAATCTGAGGCAGCCAGAGGGTGTATATCATAGTTTCGTAGGGTGTCGTTGACTTGCTTTGCGCTTTGAAATGCTCAATACCGCGTTGCAAAGCCACCGCATTACTAGTCGACTCTAGTCTGATTCCCAGAATCTGTCTTAGTCTTTGAATATATATCCCCACATGTATGGGTTGCTGCAGTGGGTCCCATTCCTGCATCGCAGCTTTGAAAAGAGGATGTATTGCCGCAACAGCGACTTCTTGCAACGCGATAGCATCGATGTTGTCCTTGAACTCAAATTCCATAGCCTCCAGCTTCGGCGTAAGTTCTTCCCATAAGGAGGAGGCGGTATTAGCGTCAGAACAGTCGAGCGTTAGCCGTTGCAGCTCCTGTATGGCACCAATCATACCCTCAAGTCCACGAACACTCGCTTCTCCTTCATCAATTTCCTGTACGAGTTGTATCTCTTGCAATTCGAAAAATTTCCTGCGTTCGGATAATCCATTCCATTCATCCGCGAAGGCTTCTAGGTCCCTGCGCGCTCTGCGAGCGATTTTCATAGCTTCTGTCTCGCTTCGTACCATGGAGCCATGGGAGGCCAGGAGTCCCGCAGCCGATGTGAGCAGCTTCATCTCCGATCCTGTAGCGTCTATGATAGACTTCAGGACATTAGGCACTTGCAAACCATCCGCTGCAGCTTCGATCTCGGTTGCTGTACGGTATTTCAGCTTCGGTCTCCCTCCTGGTGTGCTCGTTCCGCTCGAGACTCCTGACATCCGCTTCTTCTTCGATTCTTTGCGCCTCTTCTCCTCCTCTTCAGATGAGTCTTGCAAAAACTCTCCTCGAAACGCGGCCTCTCGCTTTTCTTCCTCCTTTGCCTGCTTCGTCTTCTCTTTAACAGCACCTAACCCTGCTCCTTGCGGCCGCAATTGTGTTTCTATCGGAGCCAGTCTCCCACGACCAGTTGCCCCAAGCCCTTGACCCTCTACGTAACCCATCTTTGCCATCATTTTGGCCGCAAAGGAGTTGGGCGCTGAAGGCGAGGCTGCAGCAACGCCATGGGCTTTGCTTTCCTGACCCATCTTGCGCCGCTTGTGCCTGTGATCAGATCCTGAAGATTCGTCGCCATCGCCGTCATTGCGGCCAGCCATGGCGAAGTGCGGCATTTTGGGCCAACGACAACAGTCGTGGGGTTGATCTATTACCGCGATGGATAAACAGAGCGAGGTCCCGTCAGTTTCGTATGTGTTAGCAGATTAAGCGAAATCCAATGAAACTGACTTAATCGTGGCCACCACGATCTTTCAAGCTCACTCAAGAGCTTTTACAACGTTTAGTCGATCCTGTCACAGTATGGGGTTCTGCGTCGCATAGTGGTCACAATTACAACTTTTGATACTGTACCTGGCCTGCTGGAACGCTTGAATGTTTCATATAAGGCTACACCTTCGGGCTCAGATTTATGACTTCTACTATGTGATTACAATCTCAACCATTGAATTCTTTGGAGCTCAGATATGGTACTCAATCCGTGGATGGGCGCAATTAAAAAACTAGTCTGAATAGTACCAACTGCTTTTAACCCTTGTAGTGGGTCAAGACTAGGGAGTTTAATAGGGTACTGTGATCATGCTGAAGGTTCTCGCCCTCGGACTGAGTAGAAGAATGGATTGACTGAATAGAGGATTTTGTTTCCGAGAGTTCATCCTGGTCTGGTCAGTCTGGTCAGGAACAAGTTTGAACTATTAAATCTTTTGCTGATCTCAGGCTTTAAGGTGTTACAGTCCTGCTCAACTATTCATCCATCACTCTATATACATATGCCTATAAGGGTATGATGTATAGTACGATATATGCGCACTCAGTTCGCCTACTGCCAGCAACGACATTTGCTATGCTGTGGTCAAGCCAACTGATAAGGTTGAGTTACTGGTGCAATGATCCAGTTGAAGTCCTGTTGGTAAGACTTGTATGGCCTTGCACTAGAGACTACAGAGCTATGGCAGCTCTTTTCAGCATGAGCGCCCGCGAAACGCTCTGCTATCCATTCCAACCACAGACGTTGCGAGGCGAACATTACTGGTACATGAGTTACTCCAGTGTATGTGACATATTGCAATTGCGTATCCGGAAAGGAGTCGCAGGTTTTATTCACTGCCTTGGTCGTTGTCTGCGGCGGGACAGTGGGATCTGATCCACCTTGAATGACCAGCAAGGGCCCTGAAATTCTTCTGCCGCCATTGGCAGTCAAATCTTGAAAGGCCTGAACGTAGCGATTTTGCGTCCAGTTGGCTTGAACAATATTGACATCAAAAAATAGCTCGGACGCAACACCATTGCAGCCTTGGATCTCGGAGATCAACGCGTAGCGCTTGGCTCCATTAGTGGTGAAGATATCGTTTTCCTTGAGTTGCGGGAAAATGCTAGCAATTCCACGGAATAGAAAATTCCCGACCACTGTTGAAGCAATGCCTCCAGGAGCTGCAAGGTCAAGCCAGCGAGTAACCGGCGAACCCGCGACAGCCCCTAAGTAACCATCAACAGGCTCGATAGCCTGTCGTTCAGCAGCAGCCCAAGCTACAGCCCCACCCTGGGAATGTCCCATCACAACAAAATGCTTTGATAATTCCTTGAACGCTGACTGTGCTGCTTGTACCGAATAGAAAATGTCGTTTGCTTGAGCACGACCCGCAGCATATTGGTGTACCACAGGCTTTGCAAAAGTGTCCTCATAGACACCAAGACCAGCATAATCTGGCGCTACCACCACATAGCCTTGTAGTGCCAATTCGTAGGGAGCAGCAAACTCGTAACTGAGAGTCTTGTAATGCGAAGGAGCGCACTCGCTAAAGAGACCACTTGTTCCATGTGCCCAGGCAAGTATTGGATATCCGTCTGGTCGTATCCGAGGCGCAAAAGGCCAAAGCACATATGCTGAAGCAGGTACTGTGGAACCGTTGAAATTTTTGGAGAGAAACATGATCCGAGATAAGGCAGTGTTTGGTGGCAGGGTGTATGCCGAGGTATTGGCGTCTTGCTGCACCTTTAACAGCGTTCCTGCAGGCGCGTTCGAAGTATAGCTGGGAACATGATAGAAGTCGTCGAAGGTTACTGAACCGTTGGCCCACACGGAGCGCTCAAAGTTGCAAGCATTCTCCACGTTGGTTGCAAGTGTAGCACTGATACCGGCCTCTGTAATCTGTACTGGAGAAAGCGCGCAAGATGATTTAGTAGCATTGTCTTGGGCACCCGCAATACTAAGAGATACATCTGTAATCAGCAGTACTGCAAGAGCTCGCCTGAGCGTCATGTTAGGCAAGGACAAATTTAGGAACGGCATCTCTTGTATTGAAGTTGACGAGTCGTTGAAAAAGAAAACTCTGAAAGGAACGGGCAACTTTTCAGCTGCCAAATGAAGAGATGGGGAATGGACAAAAGGGTGAAACGGGCATAATATGCCTTAAGCACGACAATGACAAAGCTGAAAGAAATATGCTGGAAAGTGGCACAATATCGCGAGGCTGACATCTGACAGCTTGGTTGCCCGTAGCCTACGTGACGTCGGCTGTATTGCCCTTAGGACGCTGTTGATTGACATTGCCTGAAGATTGTAGGTTACACGCCTTGTCGAAAATATCAACTGGCTTGCCCGTCGACGACGACAGAGGATGTCGATTCAGTCTCAAACCGAGTCTTGTTCAAGCGCGTTCGCAGGAAGCTCCCAACGTAGATGTTGTTTGATTTGGATAGTCCTCACCCCTGAAGCATACTAGGTAGGTACTGTGGTCCTCTCTTTCAGGAACCAAGTGAGCTTTGCCAATTGCCATGACCCCCTAATCATCTTCGTCGCATAAGTTGTCGCCTAGGATACTAGTGGACTTGCCATGCGAAATCGTCTGTACCTTGTGTTACACAGTCAAGATTCCTTCTGGGAATTACAGTCGATAGTGGATCAATTCTAGGCTGAAGTCTTGGATTCGTAAAAAGGTTCCCTACTCCTGGTATGTTATATTCATATATAGTCGAATCCGGCGTGCGACCCGACGGGAAAAACGGTGCGGCAAATCGCAGAGGTTGTACTAAAAATAGTGTAAATAGTGACTACGTACAGAAACGGCCAACTTCAAAAGATTTCCACGCCGATAACCTCAATTTGCGAGTTCGCTCGCGGAAGACAGGGCGATTCTCCGCCTATCATGGCTTATAGTCCTATCGCCCAGGGTGAGCACGATGCCATGTCCGACTCTGAGTACTCCCACGTCTCTGCATCACCCTCGAACAATCACGAAGCCATGGCTCTACACCAGTCCTTTTCCGACCTAGAAGTCATCTCTCCTCGATCAAGAAATGTTTCGAACGCTTCTTCTGTTCCACTACGACATCCAACGCCCGATTTGCAGTCGTTACGAGGAGCATACGTGGGGAACATTGAGCGATTGGAGCAAAGTGCCGAACGACTGAGCATGTCCTCGGACATTGGCGAAGAGGTGAGAAAGCTCACGATGGAGCAACGGAAATCGGAGAGCAGAAGATCTTCTTTGATGAACAAGCATGTTGAAGAAGAAGCTGCTCCACCTCCGGCGACCCGTCAATTTTCCTACGGTCAAGGTTCCCACACCTCGAATTCGCTCGTGGATATGAACAACTTAGCGAGAGCGGGTGGATTCTCCCCGGCGGGATACTTTGCTTCCCCAAGAAGCTCGATACGTTCTGGGTCTTGGTCACAGCACAATTCGGTCAAGGGAAGGTCTACTTCGCAAGCGTCTCGTCTCACGGGAGTACTTGAGCCTGAGCGCACAGGCGCACCACTCGAACCTCCGGGCTCAGATGGCTTCCTCCCAATAATAGCTCCTCTAAGACCTCTGCCGAAGGTACTGCGGATAACGAATGATGAGGAAAATACAGTAGAAAATGGCAATGTTTCGCAAGAATCCCGAGTTGCACAGCATGAAGTAGCTGAGCAAACAAACGGCGTGCCGGAACGTCCCACGACAGCCGCTTCCACGGATCCCTACCACCAGACCAATGGGCTTTTCGAAGACTTTGATGGCGTGCACATTACTACTCATCCAGAGGATCCGCTTGTTCCGAAGGATACGACCAGGAACCGAACGACCTCCAATCCCCTGATGCCACCTGCCAGACCTAGACCCAAGTCTTACTTGGATCCTAGACCGAAGTCTTACGTTGAACCCCCTCCTGACGAGAACATGATATACTACCCAGCGCCTGTACCGATGATACTGAACTTACCCCAGAAGTTATCAAAGCTACCAACTGCTTCACAAAGGAATAGGCGACGGTCGGAGATCTTAGGTGGCTTACCTGGCGATGCGCGCAAATCAGCCGCATGGTTGCCGAACGTCCTAGAAGGAGAAGACGGAGAGCTTGAACATGCTGAGGATGGCAGATCCCCGCGCAAGGAACCAGAAAATAGGAAGAGTGTGGCAGATGTACCGCCACAGCTAAGGGCCAGTGCATTCTTTGACTATCCAGCTGCTCAACAGGATGTGGAGCTCATAGGGGATTCGGCGGTTGCGACGTTAGATAGCATCCTGGACGCGTCGGCATATGCACCGGTGTCCGCTTTCACTGACCACCCTATTGCTGGTCATGCAGGTCCAGAGGTTTACGGAAGAAGTATTGCAAGAACAAGAGATAGCATAGTGCCACTAGAGAGGCCAGAGCAGAGAAGGAGGAGGAGCTCGTTGAACATTCTGAAACGGAACAGCTCATCAAACATGCTGGACGATGGGAAGAAGCGGAACAGTAGCTTGTTGAGCTTGGGCAACTTTGGTAAGAGAAAGAGCAGTGCTCCAGAGCTTGACAACCACAACCTTCAGGATGAAGCCGAAGCAGCAGCTATGCATCCCGAAGACACTCCACTGCAGGTCCAGCATGAGGATGCAATATATGACGAGGCAGGAGAGATAGCTGATGAGGATGCCGAATTCCATGACGCCCAAGAAGAGTTCGACAATGACCTCCAAGACAACCTCGAGAACCTCAATGGTCAACCAACTACCCTCCTCGCCGAACTTCAGCTCCGCAAACAACAACTCAAAACCCGCACTCGCACCGCCGCAACTGCCTACCCTAACGGGATGCACTCCACTTTGCTGGAACTCGACGCTGTCGCCCAAATCGAAAAACGATCTAGGCAGCAAAAGCATATAAATCTTGCCTGGGAACCTCCTGGTACCCATCAAGCTGGTGCTGGAAACGAAGACGACGAAGACGTTCCCTTGGGCGTGTTGTTTCCAAGTCGCAAGATCAACAGTAGAGCCCGCTATGATGAAGATAGGCCTTTGGGTCTTATAGCCCGCAGAGACATGGAAGACAACGAGCCCCTCTCTCGCCGTCGCGCTAGGCTCCGTGGCGAGGAGGCTCTTCCCCGGGAGGCGGAACTTGCCAAGCGCATGAGTACCTATACGCTCGACCTGCCGGGCTTCTCCACAGAGCCACAAGCATCCCTCGAAATCATTCCGGACGTGGAGGGTGAAACCCTCGGCCAACGTCTCAAACGCCTGAAAACCGCCACGTCCCCCTCAGTTGTTCGAGGAACCCGGCCCATAAGCGGAGATTTCACTAGCGAAGTCATGTCCCAGCTCGGCGTCCCCACTCCACCCACCGAATTCCCCCCTACAAATGGCGAAGAAGAAACCCTAGGCCAACGCCGCAAACGCCTGCAAGCTGAGCGTGAAACCGCCAACGCCGTCACTGCTACTAATAAATCAGCGCGCCCAGGCATGAATTCCCGCCGCACAAGCATGGCTGATCTTTTACAAGCCCACCCCGCAGCTGGCGCTTCCCACACCGTGAGCAGGGGGGAGGTGCCAATGGCGCCAAAGACGAGGAATACGGCCTGGGCGCAGGATGTGAACAAGCAGGCTAGTTCGGGGAATTTGGCGTTGTTGAGTGGCTTTGGGCCAGGAATGGGTGGAGCGATGGGAGCGATGAATGCGGGAGCGCCGGCTTATGGGCCAGGGATGAATGGAGGTTATGCGGGAGGCAGAATGGTACCGCATCCGATGGTGTTGGGGGGAATAATGGATATGGAGAAGGGCCAGAGGGATATGATTGAGCGGTGGAGGACGAGCGTGTTGCATTGATGCTGTCGCTGTCTTGTCTATAATAGCTTTGTATGTAAGCGTGAGCGATGGGGTCTGCTTCTGCTGGATGTGAGGGTGAAGGAATAGATGGATGCATGATTAGATATACCCCCCCGTCGCTAGACGACAGCGCTATTGAAAGGGCTAGGGATTGCCAGAGGTAATGTTTACTTTGTAGGATTACTTTAACCAATACCTATCGTACCACCTACTCCCCATTCCACACCTTTCCATCCTCATGCCATCCCCACTCCCACACCTTTACCTACCCATGCCCTCCATCTCCCTCAGCACCACCCCCCCCCCTCCCTTTCCTCACCATCCCCCTTCTTCTCACAGAACACAAAAATCGGGGAACAGAAAAATTACCTACCACAACTGGGATTGGATCGCTAGAGCCCGTGGCGGGGTAGGAGAGAGAGAGGTAGACGATGCTGTGATGTGATGTGGTGATTGGGTGTAAGAGAGAGAGAGAGAGAGAGGGAGAGAGAGAGGGAGGGGAATTTGTTGTGGATGGGAGTTCGCAGAGAAGAAGTTTTGGTCCAAGAGACTTTTTCGGTTTCTGTGCCTCTTGTGCTCTTATAGTCAGTTCTCGGCGGTTATTATCCGTGGTGGAAGGGGAAGGCTGTTGAGAATGAATGCCCGGGGTCAATTCATGGTTGTGATGGAAGCGGTGGGAACAAATCTCGTCAGAAAATTAATTAAGTGATTTTCTGGTTTTTTGGTGTGGGAAGCGTGCTGGAACAGGGGGATTTGGGGGTGGTATGAGGTTGATGGAATTATATGGGGGGTTTGATTGTGGTGGAGAGCATGGCTTCGTTCGTTTCTGTTTCGGTCGACTTTCACCCCTTCTTACTATGATATCATATCAGACCATCGGACTGCGAAAGCAAGTATTGGGTATGATGTTGCATTAGGTCATGCCGCGTCTTCCATCTTTCCACTTCTGGCTTTCGCTTATTAATTGCATACAGCTCCTCTTTTAGGGCCCAAAATCTCCTCCGGTGACGGAGGGACGATGTCATGAAAACATAAATCCACTCGTCTCGATCCAAGAAGAAGAGAAAAAGATGGTTCGTTATATCCACCGAGTTGGCTCTGATGAGAGCCCGTTGCAAAGCATAACAATGCGAGAAAACCAACAAAACGAAACAAACGCCGAATGCCCATCTTCCTATGCCTCTCAAAAGCGCCATGACCTTGCCCGCGCTTTTTGAGAAATCCGGAACGCCATGCGGAAACGTGGAGAAGTCGAGATAGATGGAGGTTGCGATCAAAAGGCGTGAGGGGGTATCATAACTTTTGTGTGTGGGATGGATTCAAACACCGCCGCCCAGAACGGCCCAAGATGGCACAGCATGTCGTAAAATCGTGGCAATATCCGGATGGAAAGAAATGCAGAGAGGCCCGCGCTTAAGTAATCCGTGAGAAAGGCAAGGGTAAATATGCTAAGTAGGGAGCGTTGATAAATTAACCAAATAAGAGGTGACGATGCGATTAGGCGTAAATATCGTGCAAATCGGTCCCTGTGGATGTCGCTATGTACCTGAAACGTAGGTTGTACAAACACGGAGGAAACAAGCTGATCACTGCCAATAATGCTCACCAGACATTCTTTCGCTGGGTAATTGAAAGTCCAGAAGCTTGTTGTCGTCGAAATAGAATTGCGTCTGGTCGTAACTTGGTGGTTGCTCGTTCAGAGTCATGGCATTTAGGTAGGAAGAGATCATCGTCTGTGGCGGCTGCTGTACCATCTGCGGTGATTGGTAATAACTGTCGTTGTGCAGCGGCTGCATTGGAAGGTATTCCATCTGGTTGAAATGCTGGTCCATTTGAGCCTGCTGCTGCTCAATCCGGGCTTGATGGTCAATCTGAGCTTGATGGTCGACTCGGGCTTGATGATCTACTTGCGCTTGGTGGTCAAGCCGTGCCTGCATGTCGACTTGAGACTGATGATCGAGTTGCGCTTGTCGGTCTATTTGAGCCTGGCGATCCATTTGGATTTGGTGGTTGATCATAGCTTGCTGTTCCAAGTGGGCTTGGCCCATTTGACCTTGCATGACCTCAGTTGGCGTATGTGGATAAACTACGGGGTGGGCTTCTTGGGACGTTTCGCATGGCAAGGGCCAATAATCACGACGGTAATTATAGTTTCTTGGTCTCAAGACCATCTTGACATCTGGTGCAGCAGACACAAGTTCGACACTGGCTTCTGGTTCTGCTTGTTCAGCCAGTTCGTCGTCGGACTCTGCGTCCGGATCGGATTCTGAGGCCTCATCGTCCCATTTGAATTCCACTTCTTCGGCGACGACTTCTCCTTGATGACATTTCTGGATGTGCCTGGTCAGGGTTGTCTTTCGGCAGAATCTGTGAGCGACATCAATCGAACGCTCCTTGCTACTGTACTGAAAGATATTGTACTTACTGTTTCCCACAGTATGTCGGGCAGGTGTAAGGCTTGGTGCCATTGTGTATCCGCCGGTGCCTCGCCAGACTCGACGACTGTATTCCGTCAGCCTGCTGGCTAGAAGACTGTAGTAGTAGTTGTAGTAGTAGACATACATCTGAAAATTTCTTATCGCAACCGTGATGCCCGCACTTGTGCGGCTTCTCGCCAGTGTGGGTACGTTTGTGGACAGTGAGCGCGCTTCGCTGTATGAAGCTTTTCCCACAGTCGGCAAAGTCGCAATAGTAAGGTCGCTCGTTAGTGTGGATCCTGTAGTGCCGTGCGAGATCAGATTTACGATTGAATCTCTGTTGCGACACGGCGGAGAGTTAGCGGAATCGGATGTCTCAGCTGTCTCAGCTGAACCGGGGGGTTGCGGCAGTGCGACAGCATGACGAAGGGTTAGGATGGATCGTTCTTACCTTGGAGCAATGAGGCTTGTCCCACGAGCATTTAAAAGGACGATCCAATTGAGAAGACATGTTATCCAGCAAGTGGTTGTTCTTGTGGACAATGCCCATTGCTGGAGCACACACCTTCTCACGAACTACTTGGTCGTAGCAGTCAGTCGATGATAACGTAGTGCGGTACTCGTAGTGGCCCGCGAATCCTCGGCGTGTATTCCGTATTGAGGACTTAGTTGCAAGCACGGGATCTTCCGTCCTGCTCAGTAAGCCACAGCCGATTGGGTGACACCAGAAGAGAGATGTTGGACAGCCAGTAAGTACGGAGTAGGTAGGTAGTCGGTAGACTGTAGTAGTGGCCGACGAAGAAGGAGGCTTTCTCCGCCTTTTTTGGAATTATTAGAGCAGAGGGAAGATATACCAATCGATTTTTCTGGAGTCCGAAGATGATGGAGGTAAGAGATGAATGGTTAAGTATAATGGCTAATAGGGAGTTGAAAGGCCGACCTTAGTGGGTCGGATACCTACCTTACCTTGGAGCCACAGTTTGAACTGGGTGTTAGCCTTCTGCGAGTGAACCTTGTACAATATGTGCGATCTATGCGCACGCGACGATTGCAGGCCTGTCCTCAAGCCGACTTGGAAAACTGGCTTGCAGAAGATTGCAATCGGAAGTATTGGATGGCAGTTGTCCAGAAGCGTAATGTCTTCGTAGCTGCGTTCCTCCCCGCAAACACGTACTGCCGGTCCACGTTTGAGTGTGGATGCTCGATGTGGAAAGTGACCCAAGCTGAGGGTCTGAGTGACGGCGCAAAGGGACAGGCAAAGCCAGCTCGAATATGTTGATTGATTCTGCACAATTAAATTCCGAACAAGATGGCCACCCGAATTTGAAGATTATCTGTCGATTCTCCAGATATATAAGTTGGAAAAAAGTATTATTATGCTGGTTTTCGCATTCTCTCGACGGCAGTGGAATGTGGTTCTCGTGGAAGGTCTGAGTCGAGGCTAGGATCAACTAAAATTCTCTGAAGATCTGCTGAAGTTCGAGAAATGGAGTTGTTGCGGTGGCGAGACGTTGACTATGATTGTTGAGCAGAGATTATGGTCTTGAATGGAACGGTAAAAGTCGATGGTATATACTAAGTACTTGTAGCTATCCTACAATGTGACGTCGCGCGTCCGCATATATACTAAAATGCTAGACTCAACTAAAACGATGTTCATATGTTTTCTGGCCATCTGTAATAATGAGTGGCGGTTTTCTAAAACCCGTATGTCCAGGGTTGTACGACCAAAAGGGTAGACAGAATTAAAACCCCTCTGCAATTGCATGCAGCTGACTAGGAATCGTCACTGCAGCTGGTGAACAAGGCGTCTGTATTGGTGGGCAAAACTCACACGGTCTTGTGCTGAAGAGCCCCAAGTCAAAGGGGAAGAGCCGCTAGGTCCTCAGGAACTTGAAGTTGAACAATTGGACGCCCAGCCTTTGAACCATCAAGCGGCTAAGAAACCCATCATCTCAGGCTGGTTGTCTGACCAAGATGCGAGATTCTCGGCAGCTTTCGGATAGCGCACGCGCAAGTCTCAATGACCACCATCGGAGCCTTTACACTACCGACGCTTAAGTACTTTTGACGTCTGGCAGTTGCGGACGAACATGTCCTCGTCCCCAAAATAACACTGGTCCAATGGCCGTCACACTGCATGTGGTGGTATCCTCGAAGCCTGAAGTCTTGGGGCCCGAACTATTGTTTCACGTTATAAAACTCTCCGTCACGGCCATATATCGGCAATAGTGTCGACGAATCGTAGGCTGGGCTGTAGGATATCGTAAGTTCCCGTATCGTGTAGGAACAATAGACCTGCGTAGACGGCCATATTGGCCGACTTTGTTCGGGTCCGTCGTGACGGTCAGAAAAACCGCGTGATCCGAAAGGTCCTACCACGCTGAAATCAGCTGCAGCGATAACGAACAATTCACAGTGGCCCTCCTCGGATTGGATGTACGATATGCCAGGGATTAGGGGGTCGACCACATGAAATACGTGAACCCATCTCATGTATCAGTGCTAACAAAGAACAAGGCTATGACCAATTTCAACCGTCACACACCGTGCAATAAGATGATGCTAGTACTGCCGCTATCTCATGCAATGCCGTAAGCTTTCAGCCTTTTGGACCACCCGAGTGGAGGGCGAAGGATCTGGCAGACCCTGACAATTACACTGTTGATATGCACGCGATTCGGCGGATCCTAGTCCTTAAATTCAGAGGTGATCAGATGGAGAACAAGCTCCGGGCATTGAGAAACAACGTATACAGATCGATGCTAGAACACCGACATCGTCTTCCACTTGACGAAAGAAAGTACGTCTACGTATTGAAAAGCTATTCGACAGCCTAAAAGAGATACGGCACTGGTGGGACTGTGGGTACGGTACTCGCTCGGGCTGGACCGCTCCTTCGCAGCCTCCCGTGCGGTTCGAGAGGTGGGAAGGAAATGGGGGAATGTCACCAACTGTAATCGGACATTCTGTGTAACGTTGAAAATGATCCACTTCACGTAAACGTACACGAGACGATTCCGTCCTGCTGTTTGGAAAAGCACACGGTAGAAAATCTCCACGATCCATCAGCGCGCTTGCGAGGTCTGTAGCCAATAAGCCACATGGAGAGAGTGGTGCGGTCAGTGGCTGCTGGTTGCAGCCCTCAACGAACAATCGGCAAAGGACGCCTCAAAGGTCGATGCAACTCTTGGACCCTTCCAACGCAGGCTGGCTGTGGCTTCCTATCCTATTGGTCTGGGGGACAGTACCTACACCACTGTGTACTTTGCAAACGTGTTCTCGCGACTCGCACATCGATCTTGGATCTTGGATCTTGTGTAAAGTCGTTCGTCGTTCGTCGTACGTCGTTCGAGGGCGAAGAGTGCTATGAAACCTAGTCAGGGGCTTAAACCGGCTGTCACTGTCATCCCCGCAATTGCTCACTTAGACGACCCAATAGCAACGCCAGAACCGGCGTCTCCAGCGTCCTGGGCTCGCTCTAGACAAGTATGACATCGACTCCCAAGAGTGCGAATCAGAACGGCGTATCGTACAGGGAGGAATTTCAAATCGGTTGGGAGCGAGACTTCTCCGTACCTCCGTACGGAGGTAAAGGCATTGAAGGCGCAGCAGACATTGTTCGCCTGAGGGGGTTGTTAATGCAGCCGGTTTAAAACAAACCACAATCTACAAAAAAAGGTCTGTGATGAAACCGCGGAGCACCATCCGCCCCTTTTTTGGTGCCACTGACTTGGCCTTTCTAGAACCATTCTTCGTTGCGACCTCTGGACTCTAGTCGTGCATATCCCCAAATTACCGACAACTAGTCGCCGCAACGGAGGGCGGCGTTTCTCACCTGCGCAACTATCTTTATCCCCCAACAATAATCCAGATGAACACATGCCCCGTATCATCTTGATCATCCGTCAGAAGCTTTCCGAGAGTGGAAAGATCTTGATCGATTAGGTTGGAGTGGAACACTTGCCGCCAGGAACCATCGATCTTGCATTGGATGCCCTAATTACCCACAATCGGATTGACATTCGCCATCCCATCCTTCGATGCTAGTCTGGACTATGCGCTAGTTCCATACGTTGATCCTCATACAGTACTAACCTAAGACGGTATTGAGTAGGGCGGTCAACACCCCGTGGCGTGTGGATGCCAAGTACGGAAGTAGTAGTGTTCGAATCAATGACTGAAGACATTTGATTCGGAAAAAGCTATTCCTTGGAGCTACAGTCAAGTTTCCAATCTATGCGCTTGCCAAGTATGGAAAAAGGGATGTCGGATACTGAGAGGTTACCAGATGATTGATTACCCATGACACGAGAAAGTGAATCTGGCAGTGTGTTCCGTACCAGAAAGGTTGCAAATTTGCATGTCCTGGGAGTTCTAATCCCACTTTTGCATTCGCCAGGACTCAGATCTGCTGGTGTTCTGCAACGATATCTGACCCCAGGAACGAACCATGCCGCGCTTTAAGTTTGCAGCACAACGGTTCGTATTATCGTGAGAGGCGTATCTTCTCCTGCAAGAACAGAGACACCTGTTCATGTGCCATTGACGCACTGCAGTGAAGAATAGACCCACCACCTGCAGGCTTTTGCGATGGTTGGCAATACTCTGAGTTTAACCGACAGTCTATTTAAGATCCGAAGGGTTTCAAACTTCAATCTTGACATCTCATCCTTCCCATGATGGACCGTGCCAGCAAGCTTGCAGTCACAAAGACTATCATGGCATAGCCTACCTTGAACTCGTAACGCGGCGGCTCCGCTCCGGGATCATGCGCCCGTTCCTCCCTTGTTTGGGAAGGACTGACCTGAGTGGGCACAAGAGGTTCGAGGAGACGCGGCCAAGTAGTCCACACATCCTGCGGGTGACAAACATTGGGACGTGCTCATCCAATGCCTTCCAGGTGACGACACCCCGGGTATACCGGATTATCTCCCCTTCTCCCGGAGAAGCACTGTCTGTGAGCCGACATCGACTCCCACCCTCTCGATACCCTTCGCTTGCAGAGCATGGCTTATATGGGTCTTACAAATTATGCCGAAACCGTGACGCCCGCATCAGCGTTCGACCCTATTTGTACATAATCTTTATAATAATATATACAATCTCTGCCCACATGCGCTGCTCGCATGCCAGCGGCAACGATAGGCAATGTTTGGGCACAAACACGAAAAGAAGTTGTCTGAAATGAACAGTTCAAGCATGCTGTCGGCTCGAATTAAGATCACCACCGGCATCACCACCAATATCACCACCAATGGCGGTTGGCGAGTGAAGCGGAGACTCAGGTTACCTAAAGGAAGCGTACTTTTGACAAATAACAATTCCATTGGGAGCAGATAAGAAAGGGTCAGAGCGAAGAAACGGTGCCTTGGAATATCATCAAGAGCATAGATCTAGAAGTCAGAAGCAGAGGACTGTTCCGCCAATAGGTACAACTGGCACGATCACAGTTGCGCTGGGGATAGCGCTTGACTGGAATCATGTAAGATGATGGCCTAACTGCATACTTTGCTCAGGGACTCACCAACTGCACAAGAGTTCTGTAGCATTGATTCGATGATTTTCAGGTGGCCAAATTGAACTAGAAGAACCTTTTCAGAAAAGAAAGCCTCAGCCTTGTTTCAGGCTTTGGTTTCTGTATCTGTGACTGTCTGCTAGCATACACACTATGTACAAGTCGTTATCAACCTTACAGTTGAGGCACTGAAAGGAAAGAGTTATGCCAGACTTGTAGCAATCCGGTTAAAGTCCGGGCAATCTAAACTCCGAGAAGTTTCCTCGGATCCCGTCAACGCTGTCAGCTTTTGCTTCTTATGCTTGCTACTGACAAGCAGCAATCGAACAGTGAGCATACGAAGTCGAGCAGCCAGCATCCAAAATTGCATTTCATTTCATGACGCTGCTACCACCTTGACCATGCCCACCACCCCCTGCGCCCTCTGCTCCACCTCGCGGGCCCTCATTATCCGCCCCAAAAACCACCAAAAGCTTTGCAAGCCTTGCTTCATAACCCTCTTCGAAACCGAGATCCACAATACCATTACCACCAACGCAATTTTTTTCCCAGGTGAGCAAATCGCTATCGGTGCTTCCGGCGGCAAAGACTCCACCGTGCTAGCCTCGGTGCTAAAAACTCTCAACGAGCGCTATAACTATGGGCTGAATCTTGTGCTGCTGAGCATTGATGAAGGCATCAAGGGGTATAGAGATGATAGTCTAGAAACTGTAAAGCGGAATGCAAAGCAGTACGATATGCCGCTTGAGATTGTGGGTTACGACGAGCTGTACGGCTGGACGATGGATCAGGTGGTCGAGCAAGTGGGCAAAAAAGGGAATTGTACCTACTGCGGCGTATTCCGACGGCAAGCGCTTGACCGGGGCGCTGCTCGTCTGGGCATAAAGCATGTGGTCACTGGTCACAATGCTGACGATATAGCGGAGACGGTGATGATGAATTTGTTGCGAGGGGATCTGCCGCGCTTGGCAAGAGCAACGAGTATTGTAACTGAAAGTGCGGCGAGCGATACGAAGAGAAGCAAGCCACTGAAGTACGCGTACGAGAAGGAGATCGTGCTGTACGCGCACCACAAGGGACTAGATTATTTCAGTACCGAGTGTATATACAGTCCTGAGGCTTTTAGAGGGAGTGCGAGGACATTGATTAAGAGCTTGGAGAGGGTGAGACCAAGTGCAATACTGGATGTTGTCAGAAGTGGAGAGGACATGGCAAGGTTGGTGCCGCCCGAGGTAAGTGGCGGGGAGCCTTGTGCAAGTAAGGATGCAAGACAGGTTCCAGTTGTGGATGGAGAACTAGACGGAGAAGGTGGTTGCGGGAGTGTTAATGGGCGAAGAAGTGGAGGTGAGATGGCTGATATGGAGAAGAATTTGCGAGACGACGACAACGCTCAGGGAAGAGAAATTGAAATTACCATGCAAGGGCAAACACACGACAAAACAAAGCCAGTAAGGCAACAAAAGAAGCTCCCGAGGCAGCAAATGGGTCGGTGTTCCCGATGCGGCTATCTTTCAAGCCAGGCAGTCTGCAAAGCTTGCATGCTTCTTGAGGGATTGAATAAAAACAGGCCGAAGATGGAAATCCAAGTTGGCGTTGAAGAGGAAAACAATAGTCCAACGCTTACGAGGAGAATGGAAGGCCTGAATGTCATTCTAGGCCAGCGGGCGTGAGGAGCTTCACTGGGAAGGTAATAGTCATAATCCAGAATCATAGAATTCGGCAACCAAAACATATGGGCCTACCACATGACGAGATTCGATACGAATCGACAGTCTTGCCTTCCAGCCTTTCAACGCAGAAGTCGAGAAGCAATCGGGCCAGAGGATCTTCAATCAGAACCACCTCTCCCTGTGGCAAAGAGCAATGCGGAAAGGGGGCAATTCCATCAATTCGGACGATTCGCAGTACCCACTGCCCTAGCTATTGAGCCAATCGCCTAAAAATCCACTGCCCAAAAGGTGGCACCACTATCGACAACTCAATAGAAGGTGGACCGTCGGCTGAAGTCGCAGATGATCTACTGGTTACAAGACATCAAGCAAGATATAACTCGAGCATGGGCTTGGCAGATTGTCGACGCCTGGCTTGGGGTTTCCGTCGCGTGTCTCAGCTAAGCTGGTACCCTTATATACCCGTGGGCTTTTGGGCGGAGATGAACACACAAGTAGTCTACATCAAGAAGCTACTTAGGCATCTAGTAGGAATCATCCAGCCTGGACATTTTCCCTAACATCTCCTCGAGATCTCCCACTCGAGACATACCTCTCTGAACCCCACCCACAACCCCTTCTTCTCCGGACCCCCATCTCCAAACCTCCCACAGTTCTCTCATCCTCCATACCCCCCATGTGCTATCCCCTAAAAAACCCCCCTCCCCATCTCCAAGCTATTCCGACGCACCATGCATGACTGCACTTCCAACCCAGTAAACCGTGATCATAACCTACCATCCACATCCCCACTCACTGTCCGTCTCACGCTCCCCTCTTGTCAAAGTAAACTGTCCTCGGTGCTACTGTACGTCTACATCCCCAACTAGCGCTGCCCACAATCCCAATAAATCCCTTCCATCGTTCCCTGCCTGTCACGTAGCCTCGTTGCAAGGCTTCAAACTTCTCCGTCTCTCTCATCCTTTTCCATCGTTACAGCTTGCCGGACCCCCATTTGGCCCTCCTAATTTTCCTCTCCCGATTTCTCGCGTTCTACCACCAGCTCACGTTCTCCCCCCCCCCATTCCTTACTTCATATATCCCGACTACCCTACATAATTCGCCCTCTTGGATATCTCACACAATCCCATTTCCCTCTTCGACGTACATATCCTGTCCGTAGTCGTTACCTCGGATAAAGAAGTTCAATTCAATGTTGAGATCTCCACGGCTGTATTCCTGACGAAGGGGTTGGGGGTATGGATTGGGTCCGTTTCTGCGATTTTGGGGGTGGGTGATAGGGTGCTTTTGGGAGACGAGCAGGGGGTAGGTGGACGGGTGCAGGTTTGATGGGTTGGAGGGGAGGTAGTTTTGAGGTTTGATGTGAGGAAGGGGGAAGTGGTGGGGTAGGGGGTTATGAGGGCTGGGGGAGAGAGGGGTTGGGGAGGTGGTTGGTGATTGGGGAGAGCGGGGAGAGCGGGGATATGTGGATTTTGTGCGGGTTTGAGGTGTGGTGGTGGGTTAGGGTAGATTTTGGAACATGGGTGAGGAGGTTGTTATGGGACCTTTCGGCGAGATGAGAGTGGCATAAGGGTCAGGTAGTAGTTGGTGGCTTCTGGTGGATGTGTGGTCGAGGCAGCTAGGAGTTGGTGTGTCGGTTTGAGGGGAGGGATTGAGTTTGGGCCTTTTGGATGTTTTCGTGTTTCAAGACTAACGGCGTCAATTTGGAGGGTAAAATGGCGGTAACTTCGGTTGGGCTCCACAAGAGAAGAGAGTACTATGTAAGACCTTGAGTACGTCCATGATCATTCCTCAGCCCTGCCGTAGCTGAAAAATTTCGAACACATCTGAAAGTGTGGGCTCGGTGACGTTGAGAAGTAATAAACATCTGCTGACTATGCCGGAAATTATCAACAGGCGATGCTTGAGTATCACTTTTGGCGGACCTGCCTTGATTAAGTCAGATTTCGTACAATACTTAATCGCCAGCCATCTTGATAGGGGTGATACTGACTGCTATGGTTTCCATTCGCTGCAAAGGTCAAGCTTCATATGAGGATTGGAAACAACTGACGTGTCTAACTTATGAGATAGAGATTTCAGCACATTCAACCATTGAGCTCCAGCTCTGTCCATTGACGATAGCCAAACAGACGCCTTGAACGAAATTAGTCGATGCAGCATTATTGCATGAGAGCCCTTACTCTGGAGTTCTTGTGGCAAAATCAACCGTCTCGCCTTCATAGCGTACAATCAGATTTCTGTCGCCTTGACATAGCTTCTTCAGTTTTTTTAAAAATATAGCAGAGGTACCCCATCCATCGATATCTAAGGTTCTGAGTCCTGGTAGTTGGTCAAAGACGTAGGCGGGATTATTTAGAGTGTCTCCAATGAAAATCTTGGAGATTTGGTAGGCGTTTTCCTTTCCTATAGTCCCTATTAAAGCCGAAAAGGTTCGTGAATTCTCTTTTCCAAATTTGAACGGTATATGGAAGGTATTCCCACTATAGTAGATTGGCGTAGTCTCAAGATAGACCTGTCGGCATGTCATGGCCATGGCAAATGACGAATTGCAAGTGTGAGGAACTCTAGTACTTGCAGTAGCCCTCGCTGATTTGATCGTCGATTGAGGGGGTATGGGATTAATACTGGAGCGCAAACGAGCTTTCCGGAGTCTTTGGACAGTACTCGCTCTGAAGTGGATGTGATAGTCGGAAATCACAACCATTCTCCAGATCTTTACGCGAATCTCGGCAGATAACTTAAAGATCGGAGAGGTGGAAGACGTTGGCTTTGCAACTGAAGCGGCTAGCTTATCACTATACAGCACGGCATGAGGCTGCTCAACCACTTCAACAACTTTTGCTTGTCTTGATGGCCGACCATCGCTGATCACTGCCGCTGTCTTCGTGGCTGCCACAGGGGCCTTTTTCTTGGCCATCTTCGGGTGTGTATGGTTAAGGAAGAAGAGCGAAAGGATCGAGTAAGAAATCCATACTGTAGTTATATATATCGCTCACCACTATGTGTTTACAATTCACTTCAAGTGAAGTGAAGTCAATCCGCCTTACCATAGGGCCACGGATTCATCAATCTGGAGGTTACGGTATTGTGATAATCGGAGTTAGAAGCATGGATTTCATGGAATGTATTGCTATATGTTCAATGCCTTCTGTAAGCTGTGTAGCTAGATATGAGTCGAATTCCTTGGTCTCTCACCTACCTCTTCCGCTCGTGCGGCTAGCGCGCTTTTGTGCCGGTATCAACCCGACTTCGAAACACCATTCTCAATCAACTGCTGTCTCTAATGTAATAGGTATAGAGAGAGGTAGCTGCAGGGCCAAGTATTGCGCAGCGCCATAACGTGTTTCCAGCTGGGGCTATTACAATTTTATATCACCGATTTCAACAGCCATGGCCCCATCTCGTATTGACCCATCTCCTTCTTCCCAAGTCCCTCTCATACCTCTTTCCAAATCGTCTCATACGCATGATTCCTCTCTTCTCCACCGCTCTCTTACCGAACATCCCCATTCTGTTTCCACCGCCTCCGGTATAGCCCTAAATCTTCCCTCCGGTCAAACAATCATCGACGCGTGTGGCGGAGCTGCTGTAGTCTGCCTCGGCCATGGCAGCGAAGAGGTCGCAGCTGCAGCTGCTAAGCAGATGAAGATGGTGAGCTATGTACATACGCAGACTTATACCACAGATTCGGCAGAGGATTTGGGGAAATTTATCCTAGAAGGGAATCCATTTGGGTTAGAGAAGGCCGTGTGGGTTGGGAGTGGTGAGTAGAGATTATATCCGGTATTATTTATGATCACTGCGCCAGAACAACTGGCATTCCTTGGTGCCCTTCCGTCTCTCAACTTCAACTATTTTCTCTCTTTTACCCTCTACGTTAGAATATACAATGTACTCCCCCTAAAATAAACCAGGCAGCGAAGCAATCGATTCCTCCATGAAGCTCGCCCGTCAATACTTCTTCGAGCTCAACCAAACCTCCCGTACCCACTTCATCGCCCGTCGTCAAGGCTACCACGGCACCACTATAGGCGCTATGTCTCTATCCTCAAACCTTCCCAGAAAAATCCCTTACCAGCCTTTACTTCTTCCTAACATTTCTCATGTTTCTCCCGCATACGCTTATCAGTACCAGCACGCCTCTGAATCCGAGGAAGATTACGTTCTGCGCCTAGCGCAGGAACTTGAAGATGAAATCCTCCGCGTCGGTACAGACAAGGTGATCGCCTTTGTCGCCGAAACGGTCGTAGGTGCTACGACCGGCTGCGTCACGGCGCCCAAGGGCTATTTTGAAGCTGTGCGTGAGATCTGCAATCGCTATGGGATCCTCCTCATTATGGACGAGATCATGAGTGGGGTCGGAAGAACTGGCACTTTCTTTGCATTCGAGCAAGAAGGCACATCACCCGATATCTGCACCATCGGGAAAGGTCTTGGAGGCGGGTACGCTCCGATTGCGGGGATACTTATCAATGAAAAGGTGGTAGAGGTGTTGAGGCAAGGAACCGGGAGTTTCAATAATGGGTACACGTATCAGGCGCATCCGGTTTCGACCGCCGTTGCACTGTCTGTGCAGAAGATTGTGAGAAGAGAGGGACTTGTTGAGAGATGCCGACTTATGGGCATCGTTTTAGAAATACTTCTAAGGGAAAAATTGAGCGAATGCAAGTACGTCGGAAATATCCGAGGTAGGGGCTTGTTTTGGGGAGTCGAGTTCGTCGAAGATAAGCAGACGAAGAGGTCCTTCGAACCGGAATACGGATTTGGTGTCAAAGTGCAAAAGAAGGCTTTTGAGTTGGGGGTTGCGATTTATCCCGGTATGGCGACTGTGGATGGGAAGAGGGGCGATCATGTGTTGGTGAGCCCGCCGTACACTGTGACAGAGGATGAATTAGTCATGATTGTAAGGGTGATGAAGAGTGCGATTGATGCTGAGTCTGAGGCTTTTGACCATCATTGAAGCTTCTTGATGCCTTATAGGATTCTCGACTTCTTGAAATTTAAATTTCGGTATCAAAACAATCGCATTTCGACCAGAATCAACCAGAATCGGTTTTGTTTTTGTTTTTGCTTTTGCTTTTGTTTGTTTATTTGTCTTGATTATACTCGATCGCTAAGGGAAACAGGCCATAAGAGAAGCGTACTGGCTGCAGTGCCCACCCCGTACCTGGATCGATTCTATTCAAGATCTACTACGTAGTAGTCACCCTGGACCCCACTTCACTACTTCATTCAATCCTTCACTTGTTCTAATTTTGTCTAATATGATTAATCAGCATCATCAAAAGCCAAAGGCCCTCGATTGATGTGGATAACACCGTGTTCTCTCAACTCGGCACGGTGAAGAGTTCAGTCAAGTCGACGCGTAGCTATACGTTCAACCTGTAACGAATATTTCATCGTCGAGCTGGAAAGACTTCAACGTAGAATTTCGTAGCATGCTTCGACTCGTGCTCAACCTTGTGTAGGAAGTATTCTTCGAGCGTATTAGTTCTTTATGCGTTCTAAAATACTCATGTCTATCCTATATCTCTTTCAAATGTGTAAGATATGTATACGAGTGATCAGATACAAGTGACTTTATTGTTGAGCCAAGAGACTTAGCGAGAGTTTTTTTTTATCTCGATGTAATGTTTGTAAGATGTGTGTATAAGAGTGAAAATTCTTGCCAATGAGTCGGTTTGTTACTGTACGCATATTTGTTTGGATTTGTTTTATCGACGAACATGACGTTAATCACGTTCGACACAGTCAAATTGAATGTCAAAAGATAGCTCCTAATAAGGCAAACCCAAAGACGCGTAAGTATCAGCCGTGTATGAGTGTCTTCGTAATAGAGACGGTATGTGCGTTTCGACGTGTTTGCAGTTGTTTTGACACCAAAGTGGGTATCGAGTTAGGGTACCCTGGTGGTGATTATTCTTAAAACAAAGCTGGAAGGTCTAATTCTAATTGCCCTCGTAGTTGGGTCTTTATTTATCTTAGGTTTTCTCGTATATGCTCCGAGTCGATTGTTTTTGGACTTCAGCTAATAACCATGACTGGAATACTCGAGGATAATCATTATTTGCCTTGCTCTCTGGGAATAGTCTTGCACTTCTCGCAAATCCGGTTCCTCACAGTATTCAGAAACTGTTTCTTTCTTGGTGAGCTAATGTTGCTACCATTCGTATCTTCTTATTACGCTCCACGCCGAGCGGCGGGTTAGAGAATAGCTGCGGGCTTCATAAATCCACAAATTGTAGAGCCGATCTGCAGGAGGTGGAGGAAACTGTTCAGCAATTTTATTCGAAAGCAGTGATAAATCGACCGACATCTCGGAACATACAGCGACAGGCGTCGAATAGACATAGAAATCGTTGGAAACCGTGAAGTACTGTGTTCTTCAGCGGAGGGGATCATCAATAAACAATCTCATGAGTTGTAGTGGGCAGTTTCGGCATTTAGAATTTATGCCTCCACATCCTAGTTGTTCCTTTTTTTCCCATTCTGATTTAGTACTGGTTCCATTCAAAAGGTTGTAAACAACGGGTAGGTTCGAACACGAATCATCCCTGAAACATTTGTGAAGAGTGTGAGTTCCTGAGCTCCCTGATTGACTGACTGGATCAAGTAGAACTGGTACCAGCCCTACCAGGCATTTGGGAGGATGCAGCTCGCCAGACCAACACTAACGGTTGAAATATCAACGCTAACGTTTTGCGCTAGGCTTCCCGTCGCACGGCTGAGCCATTTCAAAATTTCCATGGTCCGTTGAACTCTTTCCCATTCAACCATCAATCACTAATACACAATCAATACTAGATTGATCTTGAATTAATAATTCTGAAATTTCAATTGACAGACAAGTTACACAACTTGTCAATCTCAAATATAAATTATGTGATCAATTGTTGATTGATCTAGTATTATTTATTGATTGATAATTATTTACATCATTGAGTTTTCTTTTCATAAAACTTATTAATTGTTTATCAATAATTCATCGACTGACAACGAGATTCATCTGTACGTGATGTCGACTACGAACCTTTTGATTCTATTCTGTGTTCGAATAGAAGTCAGAAGAGTCAAGAGATCTCAATTCGACGCAGTTCGAACGATGTTAGAACGTTGCGTGATCAGAAAAGTCATCGTGCAGAGTTTTCACCCACGCGACAACATTCCTCTCTAACAGTCACAATCGATCTACGAACTTCGGCAAATCCTCAAGTGCTAATTAGTCAACCACACGCAGCTAATCACCACGTTGGCATCGTTGGCACCGTTGGCAGGTAATCAAATCAGAGGTTCAACCAAACATCACTAAATTACGCCATTAACCTCGTACTTAGGTCTAATAGCTGGTAAATTGAACCATTTACCTTTGCGCATAGATAATTAGATGGCTAACAGCATCATTAAACAGTTTGACAACATCTTCGTCCTTCGCATTCTACATGCTCACCATTCTACTCGCCATTCTACATACTCACCATCCTACTCGTCACCCTACATACTCATCATTCTACTCGTCATTCTACATACTCATCACTCTACTCGTCATTCTACATGCTCATCATTCTACTCGTCATTCTACATACTCATCACTTTACTCATCACTCTACATTCTCATCATTCTACTCGCTCACCTACTCGCTCACCTACTCGCTCACCTACTCGCTCACCTACTCGCTCATCTACTCGCCCACCTACTCGCTCATCTACTCGCTCACCTACTCGCCCATCTACTCGCTCACCTACTCGTTCATCTACTCGCCCACCTACTCACCACCCTACTCGCCCACCTACTCGCCCACCTACTCACCATTCTACTCGCTCACCTACTCGCTCACCTACTCGTTCATCTACTCGCTCACCTACTCACCATCCTACTCGCTCACCTACTCGCTCATCTACTCGCCCACCTACTCGCTCATCTACTCGCTCACCTACTCGCCCACCTACTCGCCCACCTACTCGCCCTACCAATCTCTCTACCAAACGCTCTATCAAACGCGTCGATCGAACGCATAAAACACGTCAAACAGTGCTTCAAACAATGCTTTCTACATGGCTTGAGAACAGTACTGTTACCCCTGTGGTTAGTAATCTCCGCTCTCAGCCGAAGATCGACGCTAGGAAATTCAGGGAATTCAGGGTATTTACTTCTTCCCACTTCTTTCTTCCTTCGTAGTTCTACTTTCTAGAACAACAACAATCGTATTTCAACAATGCTAACTAGCTCAATAGAACACACCCTTCATGGCTCGATATTGAGCTTCCGACCGAGCTTTCTACTGACCTTTCTACTGACCTTTCGATCGAGCTTTCTAGTGATCTTTCTACTGACCTTCCGACCGAGCTTTCTAGTGACCTTCCTACTGACCTTTCGACCGAGCTTCCTACTGAGCTTCCGACCGAGCTTTCTACTGAGCTTTCTACTGACCTTCCTACTGACCTTCCTACTGACCTTTCTACTGACCTTCCGACCGAGCTTTCTAGTGATCTTCCTACTGACCTTTCGATCGAGCTTTCTACTGAGCTTCCTACTGAGCTTCCGACCGAGCTTTCTATCAAACGCCCTGCCAAACTTCCTACATACTTCAGATTACCCGTCGGTCGAGCGCATAACATGGGTCGAACAGTGCTTTCTACATGGCTCCTTCCATGATTCCCTACCAAGCACCCTCCATGTTTCCCTACCAAGCACCCTTCATGTTTCCCTACCAAGCACCCTTCATGTTTCCCTACCAAGCACCCTTCATGTTTCCCTACCAAGCACCCTCCATGTTTCCCTACCAAGCACCCTCCATGTTTCCCTACCAAGCACCCTCCATGTTTCCCTACCAAGCACCCTTCATGGCTCCCTTCATGATTCCCTACCGAATACCCTACATAGTCAACAATTCGTTTAAATAGATGGTTAAATAACTAGTTAGATAATAAATTCATTGATTTAATACTTTGCTTTTGCATGCGCTTGAACATATAGAATTGAACATATAGAACTGAGCATATAGAATCAGAATAATCATTGTCAGCAGTATCATTCATGTTATTTTGATCATTCATGTTATTTTGATGATTCGTGCCATTTTGATGATTCGTGCCATTTAAGCTATTAGGCATGCGTCTGCAGCTAATCACGTCAAAGTGGTCTTATAAGAAGAGGGGTCGGCCAAAATGGTAAATCACCTAATTTACCGCCTAATTACGTGATTAGGCATCCGATGAGATTTGTCGATGAAGAAGATTAATGACATGTCGATGTCAGTAAGAGATGAAAAGATACTACTAGTGAAAAAGACAATTCAGATGAAGAGTCTGCCGCTGCGAGTTGTGACTACAAGTGATCGAAGAATTTGCGATCCGTCGACTGCGTCGATATCGAAACGTCTTCATCACATCGACAGTGTCGTCGAGTAATTGATGAAAACATCGGGAAATCCCGTCGGGTGCCTAATCACGTAATTAGCCGGTAAATTAGGTGATTTACCATTTTGGCCGACCCCCCTTCTTATAAGATCACTTTGGCGTGATTAGCTGCGGGCGCATGCCTAATAGCTTAAATGGCATCGTTTACCACATTGGCATCGTTTACCACATTGACATCGTTTATCACATTGACACGAATCATCAAAATGACATGAATCATCAAAATAACACTGCTGACACTGATTATTCTGATTCTATATGCTCAATTCTATCTGCTCAAGCGCATTCAAAAGCAAGGTATTAATTCAAAGAATTTATTATCTAACTAGTTATCTAACCATCTATTTGAATGAATTGTTGACTATGTAGGGTATTCGGTAGGGAATCATAAAGGGAGCCAAACATGAATGCTCGGTAGGGAAACATGAAGGGTGCTCGGTAGGGAAACATGAAGGGTGCTCGGTAGGGAAACATGGAGGGTGCTTGGTAGGGAAACATGGAGGGTGCTTGGTAGGGAATCATGGAAGGAGCCATGTAGAAAGCACTGTTCGACCCATGTTATGCGCTCGACCGACGAGTAATTTGAAGCATGTAGAAAGTTTGGTAGGGCGTTTGGTAGAAAGCTCGGTCGGAACCTGTCACGGTTTTAGCATGTGTTACTCGGAAGGTGTTGGGAAAAGAGGTGTTAGGTCACTTAGGTGGTGTTGGACAATATTATAGGTGATGATAGGCGTGAGGTTATCAGTGGTGTTATGGGGGCCCCCCGGTACGGATGGTACCCAGCGTTCATGGGGTATAAGAACATCTGAATGATCTCTTTCTTTCCTTTCTTCTTCGTGCAACGTCTTGTATCTAAAATCTAGTTATTAGAATTCCATCCTGGTTCCATTCAGCCCTCAGTCCGTGACAGAACCTCGATCGGAAGGTCAGTAGAAAGGTCAGTAGAAAGCTCAGCAGAAAGGTCAGTAGAAAGTTCAATATCGAGCCATGAAGAGTGCGTTCTATTGAGTCAGTTAGCATTATTTCGTATGAAATAGAAAGTAGAAACTGTTCTACGAAGGAAGAAAGAAGTGGGAAGAAGTAAATACTCTGAATCCCCTGAATTTCCTAGCGTCGGCCTTCGGCTGAGAGCGGAGATTACTAACCACAGAGGTAACAGTACTGTTTTCAAGCCATGTAGAAAGCATTGTTTGAAGCACTGTTTGACGTGTTTTATGCGTTCAATCGACGCGTTTGATAGAGCGTTTGGTAGAGAGATTGGTAGGGCGTTTGGTAGAGAGATTGGTAGTGTTAGGGGCCAGCATAGAGCGAGTCATATGGGTGTCATTTAACTAATAGACAAATACTAAGGAAGGAAAGAGTATGTACAGGAAAGAACTCGGCTTATATGTGTCCGTCTCAGCCCTGTGCTAGGCCCGATAGGGTTGGCGCCTTACACATAGAAGGCAGAGTCTCAATGACATCATAGTCGTTGAGTGATTTAGTTTATATTAGGTTCGATTCCTAACAGCGCTGGTACAATGGTGTTGTGGTTATCTTTCTCTTTATCATGGCTAGCTCAGGTTCCCGCTAGGCCCGATTAGGATGGAACCAGGCGAAGGATAGGCGAAGGCTAGGATCGTAACAGGTAGGGCGAGTAGGTGGGCGAGTAGGTGGGCGAGTAGGTGGGCGAGTAGGGTGGTGAGCATGTAGAGTGACGAGTAGGGTGATGAGTATGTAGGATGGCGAGTAGGATGGTGAGTATGTAGGGTGGCGAGTAGAATGGTGAGCATGTAGAATGGCGAGTAGAATGGTGAGTATGTAGAATGCGAAGAACGAAGATGTTGTCAAACTGTTTAATAATGCTGTTAGCCATCTAATTATCTATGCGCAAAGGTAAATGATTCAATTTACCAGCTATTAGACCTAAGTACGAGATTAATGACGTAATTTAGTGATGTTTGATTGAATCTCTGATTTGATTACCTGCCAACGATGCCAACGATGTCAACGTGGTGATTAGCTGCGTGTGGTTGACTAATTAGCACTTGAGGATTTGCCGATGAAGATATCAGATAGAATAGTCGTTTCAGATGATGAGTCTGAGAGTCGTGACTACAGTGCTTGAAGAAGTAGTGACTCGTCGATCACGCTGATATACTGAGAAGACTTGAACTCATCTTCTTTACTTGACATCAGATCATACATCTATCTACGTGAAAAATCGAGAGCGCATGAGAACGATCAGAACACATCTCTACTATCGATCAGCTAAGCATCGAACGATTGCGATCGCACGTCTATACTAACAATCTATTCAACGTCTACGTGACACAAGTCAAATCAAGAGAAGAAAAGAATTATTCAATACAATCACACTCTATCTTCTCATCGTGCGCGTCTTTCTTTCATCACACATTTCTCTGCTCAATGAATGACAATCATTGAGCAAGAGAACACAGTTTCTGCGTTACAATCACGAGCATCACGAGTGCAAAGAAACGTCTTTCATCTTTGAATCAAAAATCAAATCGAAACATCGTTGTATAGAATATCGTCAATAAAGAGCAGAGCAAAGACGATGCATCATAATCAAACAGCACAGACACTCTCATCAAGAGTTTACTCGAGCGTCACGCGCTGAATAGAAGCTATAGATTCATTACTGATAATATAGTGTCAATCTTACTGTTTCGACAACGTGAAGTCGTCGTGTAGTCGACGAGCGATTTTCTTTCTCAGAGAGTTTTGTTCATTCAATACACATAGCATAAAGTCTCTCATGAATCGAGTCTAAATCGATGTCACAAGAATGTATGAATTACAATTACAATTACAATTACAATCAATAATTCATCAATCGATAATTAATTGTAACGATTGTTTCTTTAACAACACAAGATATAAACAGAGATCAGTATAGTAACAAACTAATCACTAGACTGAAAGTCTGAAAATAGCTAAGACAATAGACTGTATTGACTATTACATGAGTTGAGCACGAAGCTTCTATCTAAGAGAACGATCATCATTATATAAACATAGAAGAATCGTGTCAAGTCATCTCTGCTCTGAATGATCTCTTTGATCATTCTCGAACAAGATGAGCAAGATGAGCATCATGCTCATCATGCTCACTGTGATCACTTTTGATTCAAGCGATCAGAGCGATCACTTCGAGACTCTGATTACTCAATGATTATCTAATCATTGTCTTATCTAATCATTCGCGAAAGAATTCTAACACTAGATTCTCTTCTAAGATTTTCATCTTGAAAATTACTTTTTCTTCATGTCTTCTCATTGCACAACAAAGAACTCTATCTTGCGTCGCAGAGATCTTCTTGAGCGTACAAATTCTGAGTGTATCGTCATGCGTTCTTGTGAACACTGCAGTCACTTGCAAAAGAAATGTCGTGTTGACAACGAATCTGATCGTTGCATCGAGTGTGTGCGTCTCGATCGCAAGTGCAATCTCACTTTCTTGATGATGAAGTGAAAAAGAATAAAGACAGAACGCGATCGCGTTCTTCGTGAGCTGCTGAATGCTCACAAGCAGATGCAAAAGATCTTCGCAAGAACTACTCGTCTGCAAAATCAATTTGTGTTTCTGAAGAACAAGAAACAAATGATGATTGAACGAGAGTTTCAAAACATCGTCGAGCTCAAGAAAGAAGAGACAAGAGCTAGCAATTCATCGCTGAACGATCTTCTCTTTGACGTGTCTTTCGAGCAGATTGAGATTTCATCAGACTTTGACTGACTGAGTTTCTTAACTGAAACTGTCACAGAAGCATCTGACAGTTCTTGAGATTCTTTCTTGATTCTCAAGTGTTCTTGATATGTTCATAATCTTTTCACTTGACTAATCAATGAGATTGATCTTTGATATTCTGTTGATCTAGTATATTCTCTACTTCGTACTTGACATTCTGACTCTCTGAATCAATTTCTGAAGATTCTGTTTGAATTGACGTATTCGAGTCTGCAGACTTCAAAAGAAAAATATGAAATATTGAGTGTATTCTCATAGATGTTGAAAGATTTAACTCATAGTTAATTGATCTCTTTTCTTCTAGAATTTCAAATGATTCTAGTTTCATGTGATTCAACTTGTTACTTGATCTTTTCATTTTGACATTTCATCTTAATAAATAAACTTTGTCTCTCTTTTTAAAAGTAGATTCTCTATCTCTTTTCTTATTCGCATACAAGATCATGCGCTTGCTTAGAAACTGAATGTTCTTTTGCAGCTCTTTGTGCAACAAATGTATTTATTCGATCTATATCATAGCTTTTTGAGTTAATTGTACAAACTCACGCGATTTCTTAAGAATCTTCGACTCGAATTCATAGTTTGCAAAGAATGATGACATGTTGATTACTTTCGTTGTTGTGCTATTGAAAGTCAACTGTGCTACTGACAGTAGCTGTACTCAATCATTTTGTCTATAGTTAATATAGCATCTGAGATACTGTTTCAGTGTCTGATTTATTCTTTTCATTTATTCATTCATCTGTGAATGATAAGCTGTTGACAGCTTATGATGAATCTTTAATTGATTCATCAACGATTTTCAGAATTTCGATGTGAAGAGCTTGTTTTTATTCGAAATTATCTCATCTGATAATTCATGATTTGCTACAATCATTCTCAGAAATGTGTATGTTAAATCTTCTGCAAATGTTGCTTCTTTGTATGACAAGAAGTATTCATACTTGATTAGTCTGTCTGTGATCATCAATATAAAGTCGTAAGTTGTTCTCATAACTTTTTTCTTTGACTTTGATAGCTTGACTATAAAGTTCAAAGCTATGCTTTTTCATGCATGATCTGATGTGCTGAGACTTTTCAAAAGTTCGTAAAATCTGTGTTGACTATGCTTCGTTTGAATGCATACGTTGCACTTTCTTATGATATCTTCTATCTGCTTTCTCATCTTAGAGAAGTAGTAGATTCTAGATATTCTTTCAATGATCTTATTCGAACTCTGATGTTCATGTATCATTGACTTGTGATAATCGCTTATTATCTCTTGTCTGCATCTTGCTGAAACATAGATGAGATCTTGAAATGTTAGTATTTCATTGATTATTTCAAAGTTCGCGTTGTCAGCAATATTCTTTATAATATTCTGCGCGACTAAGTTCTTTGCTAGCTTTAGCTTGATTTGTTTTTCGAGATCTCGATTGTAAATTCGTAGCGTAGCTGCATTTTGTTTATTGTAGACAATGAAATCATTCTGATTCTGTTGTAAGATAGTCTGATTTATCTGTGATTTATCTGTCATGTGATCTGCTCTTCTGCTCAAGACATCAGTCTTCGAATTTTCAGATCTCTTTCAATACTGAATGTTGAAGTTGTATGATGACAATTTCTTTGATAATCTGATCTGTCTTCGATTCAGAACTTTCATGATCGTGAAGTATAGCAGATTTTTATGATCTGTATATACTTGAATCTGATGTTTAAATTCTTTCAAATACACTCTTCATTGTTTGAAAGAGTCAACAATAGCTAGTAGCTCTTTATTATGTATCTCATAGTTCAATTCAGCAACTGTAAACTTACAACTGTAGTAAGCAATAGAGTGCAGATGTTTCTTATCATCTGATTGACTGATACACGTCTCAATAGCTTCGTCTGACGCGTTCATCTCAAGCGTAATAGATTTTCCTGATTCAAACATGATCAGTACTGACTGAAAGATGAACAATTTCTTCAGCTTCTTGAAAGCTTCTTCTGCTTTCTCAGTTCACACGAACGATATGTTCTTCTTCGTAAGATTCGTAAGTGACGAGACGATTCTGAAGTATTTCTCTATAAAGCGTTTATAAAAGTTCGCGAATTCTAAGAAGAATTGAACTTCGATCTTTGACTTTGATATCAATCAAGTCGTAACAGCTTCTATCTTCTTTGAATTCATTCTTAGATCATGAGACGTGACTATGAATTTCAAAAACTATACACTCTGTACATGAAATTCACTTTTTTCTGACTTGATGCGCAGATTGACTTTCTTCAAAGTCTGTAGAATCTTTCTAACATGTTGCACATGTTCTTTCTTCGTCTTTGAATATACTAGTATATTATTCAGATATACGATGATGAACTGATTCAGATAACATCGTAGCACATTATTCACAAATGTCTGAAACGTGACTGAAGCATTGATTAAATCGAAAGACATGGTTAAATACTCGTAGTGTTTTAGTCGAGTGCAAAAGACTGTCTTTCACTCATCTTCTTCTTTAATTCGTATTCAATTAAATGCTTCAAGTATATCAAATTTCATAAATCATTGTGCTCTCTGAAGTCTGTCTTGCAGTTCAGATATGAGCGATAGCGAATAGCTGTTTTTAATTGTGATGTTATTCAATGCTCTGTAATTGACACATAGTCTTAGACTTTCATTCAATTTTGAAACAAACAGAATTGAGTATTCTGCTGACGACTGCGATTCTTTAATGAATTCTTTTCACATGTTCTCTTTCAGATATTGTCACAAAGCATCGAACTTTTCTGTCAACAATGAGTAAATGAACTGTTTCGTGAGTTTCTTGTCATCTATGAGCTTGATCTCATGATCTCACGATTGATGTTTGAGTAGTGTCTCTTGATCACTTTCTTTCTCAAACAGAATCTTATATTTCTGATATTCTTTAGAAATTTCAACGATAGCAAGATTACTTTTAATCTTTCTGCTTCATAACATCTGTGCATCTGAGCTGTTCTTCAGCTCGCTGCGCATATCATTCGTTGTCATTGCGAAGATTTTCACATTCTTTGATGACTTCAATATCGAGTGCAATCGCGTCGTTTCTGTATGAAGAAAAGCAATTGTTTCATTAACTCAATCTATCATTGAATTGATCATACGAAGTCATGATATGTCTAGAACTATATCGCTGTCTGATTGCTTCGTAACATCTAAATGCAACTTCTCTCAGTGACATTCAAGTCTCAAATGAATGAGTCGAGTCTTTTGATCTATTAGTTCGTTATTATACTTCATGAGTATTTCATTGAAGTTTCACAGATTGTAAAATTCTTCTTTCTTCTGCAAAGATATTTGCGCTTTTTTAGCAAATTCTGAGAACATATAGTTTCTTGTACAGTCACTGTCAATGAATAAACATGCTGTATGATCGTTGATCTTGATTCAGACTCGTAACTGTGTCGAGTCGTTCATGAAGATAAATATGCTTTCGATTTTCGACTCTTGACTAGACTTCTTCAATGATTCATTGATTGAAGAGTTTTCTAGTTTTTTGAACTAGAAGCTTGCTTCTCAAGTACTTATTTTATGTACTGAAATCGATTCAAATTGACTTTCTTCTGTGAATATTTCTTTGAATCACACAAGTTAAATCTCTTTCTGATAACTTTCATCATCTGTTTAAGTTCTCTGAATATATGATCTTCATTGAAAAATACATATTCTTCTTGCTTGATGAACTTGACTTCTGTGAGTGACTTCTTCATGACTATGTCACGATATCGAATGTTCTTACACAATGCAATCGACTCATCTTGAATTACGTCATAAATAGCTTGATGTATTTCATTCTTGATCTGTTGCATGCGCTGCGAAAAATCTTTCTCTTCTTGTTTAAAGAGAATGTACAATTCGTTGTACATGCTTATAAAACTCGCTTGATTTGTAAGCTTTCTAAGATCTTTCTTTACTTCAAGATGATTTTCTTCTTGTTTGAGAGTGTTTTCTGCTGCAATAGTGAATGCTCGTAGAGTTTCGCTAAGTCGATTTTCTTCTTCGACTGCTTGATGAATAGCTTTCTCTGTGCTGTTCGATCTATTCAAGTCATATTCTTTGCTATCGAAAATCTCTGATTTCGCGATCATAGTGAACGAACTTTCATCACTTTTCTCATCATACACTTTCGATTGACGATGAGTTGCTGTGTAGAAACGATTCTTTCGCGAGAGTTTTGAGTATTATTCAGAATCTTTCTTATCGCTCAGATGAGTGTGACAGTTGTCTTCATAACATGCTGTTCATGACAACGTCTGATGCTTGTCTTTCTGATCTTCTGTCAGAATCGTGTCTAGATGATACAATCAATGAAGATCAGAATTGATAGTGCTTGATCTTTAGAGATAGCTATAACTGAATATTAAGAATACAGAAGAAGATTGATACAAAAGCTTCTATTTATGTAATGTTCAGAGACTGTGCTAGATCTGAAAGAAATGTGTTTGTGACACGAAAAGAATGTGATGTAGATGAACAAGATGTTGGTGAAAGAAAAGAGTGTTGGGAAAGAAAAATAGGGTTGAATCATATCTGAGTCATATCTGAGTCATATCTGAGTCAAATCTGATGCAAATTGATTAGAGCTTCAGTCTTGTTCAGTCTTGATACGCTCGTAACATTACTTTTCCCTTCGAAAATTCATGTTCGCATGAATGTAGTTCATCTGCTCACTTTGGTTGATAGTTATTTCGATATTTAGCGCGATTTGTTTGAATATAGCTTATGAAATTCGTTCAAAACTTTCTCTGAGTCATCGAATTTCTCTTTATCGACATAGTATCATTCGTTGTTTCTATCTAGATCTGTTCATTTGACTTTGTACTGTATTCGATCTCGATAGCGTCTGAAGTTCAATATATCGTCTATCTTTCAGTGTTCATCGTCTTCAATAATGATTGATCTGAATGATTCTGAATGCTGTTCTGATAGAGAATCTTCTGAATACGATCGCAGTAGCTTCGAGCTGAACATCGAATGCAGATGCTTCATGCTGACTGATAGACGAAGATGATAGAAAATACTCACTTTGACAGTGATTTGATAGAGATCTAGCTGTTTATCTTTCAAATCTTTGCAGAGTCTTGTTGTCTTGACGTTTCTAGAAGATAGTCAAACTCAGTCATCTACTTCATAGATGACGTTTCGTCTATGTTTATTGATCTGAACTTCAATGATCAGCTTCGTCTTTTTCAATTGTTGATGATCGAAGTTCAGTAGCTCTTTCATTTGAATGACAATATCATCTGCTTTTCTGACTTCAAGTCATTCACAAGTTGTTTCGTAGTCAGTCATATCTGAATTGAAACTCATTCGAAAGTGAAATTCTTTATTGAAGTAGAAGAAGATCATTGAAGTGATCGAGAAGATATTGAAATTGTCACTGAACTTCATCATAGATATTCATTTGATTCAGTCGTTCTGCATGTAATTGCAGTAGATTCTAAGTTCGCGTTCAACGTCTTGATTGACTCGTTTCGATTGATCGTTGATCTCAGAATGATAAACTGTGAATAGACTAGCTGTGATTCTCAGTCGCTTACAAAGACTTTTTCACATAGTCAATATGAATTGAGAGTCTCTGTTCGAAACAATAGAACTGAGTAGATCATGCAGTCGATAGACGTTTCATAGCATGATTCAAATCGTTTCTTCGACTGAAATGTCATCGTCTTCTCAATGACAGAAAACATAGTGACGTTCTTTGATGAGATGACATATGATTGTGCAAATGACGTTATAGTCTTCTGACAGAGATAGTTCAGTGATGAAGTTCATAGCTATATCTTTTCAGCGTTTCTGTGAAATCGAAAGAGAATGATGAAGTTCATTGATGCTATTTCTAGAGACTTTGCTTCGCTGACAAGCATGACAGTTTCGAATGTATCATTGAATAGTAGCTCGATGATCTGATCAATAGTAGAAACGCTGAACTAGATCGATGATTCATCTATTGTCGAGATGAGAGATTGAAGATTGATCATGCACTTCTTGTAGTAATTTCGTGTGCATGTTTTCAGAGATTCACAGTAGATCTTTTCTAAATAGAACGTCGTCAAGAATTTTGCAGTTCTTCAGTTTAGTGATATGAAATTTGAGCTTGTTTTCGTTCATAGCTTGTCTATATTCGCTGCAGAGCTCATCTGTTTGATTGATCATTCATACTCGTTGATAGAGATTTGCTTTCGATTCAATAGATAGAACATCGACTCTATCGAAGGTCAGAATAGTCTGAAAACGATCTTCAAGACGCTGAGCTGATTCAGAGACGTTCGCTAGAAGCATTCTGATTAGAGCATCGACTTTAGTGTTCATTTTGCCTGATCTAAAGATGATCTGAAAGTTGAACTTCGATAGAATGTTCAGATAGTTGACTTGTCGTCGACTCAACTGTTTGTTTTTCATGAAGATCTTCAAAGTCTGATGATCGATGAACATCTGAATGAGTAGTTTAGTGCATTTCAGCTCGAATCGTCAGTGTTCGAAGCATCGAATAATGATTAGCAATTTCTTGTCATAGATGTGATAATTGATTTCAGCGAGAATCATGCTTTTACTGTAAAAGATCATCGAATGAAGAACTTTCTCGTCATCGTACTGAGATAGTATTTCATCTTTTACATAGTTCAAAGCATCAGTCTTCAGAATAGCTTGTCGTTTGAAGTCAAAGTGACGAAGTACTGAGATTGTTACGAGCGTACCAAGGCTGTACAAGGCTGAAGCCCTAATCAATTCGCAGTGAACGCTAGCGAGTTCCCTGCGTAATGATTAGGGCTAACCAGCGAGCTAGCCAGGTTTGGCCCAGATAT
>JAABUO010000235.1_pt1 | contig 137641 bp, 109 predicted proteins | sample 5559291 | NCBI WGS metagenome assembly JAABUO01 (sample SAMN10711878, study PRJNA513372) | rock metagenome | isolation source: Antarctica rocks | place: Antarctica: Victoria Land, Finger Mt sud
TTATCTTCACCCTCTCCTTGCTTAAGGAGAGGGTCGGCGAGGAACGAGACGGGGTGAGGTACGGTTACTGGGGTGTGACGGGGTGGGTTCTAAACGCCCGGTGCAGCAGGGTTTGGAACAGATGCTCCGCCTGCCGCGCCGCCTCCCGCTGCTGCCCCCGCAGCCGCTCCGTCCGCTGCACGATTTGAGCAAACTGCTGTTGCAGGGAAAGGGGTGGCAATATGACCGGCAAATCCTGTAAATCCTTGTAGTAAATGGCGAATACGCTGGTTGTCCCGGACTTGATTGTTTCGAGATTTTGCTTAGCCCAGGCTGTCTGAAACAAGCCCATCACAAACTCTGGTACTACCTGCTTGTTGAACTTCACTTGCATGATGTTGTTGTTGAAAAGGTAGCAGCCTGGCTCTGTGAAAAGCGCAGTTTTACCGACCAACTCCCGTGAGTTTCGGGTGTTGAACAAAAAGTCATTCTTTTGTAGGCTGTACGCCTTTAGTTCTGCTGGGGTAGCTTGCACTCGCTTCAACTTACGCAAATCGAGTGTGCCATCTCCAATGATTGCATCCATTCGGACATAGGCATACGGGTAGGCGTCATTCATATCAGCCGCTCCGCGCACCAAGCCGAGTTTTGTTCCTGCGACAGTGTCCCCGAAGACAGCCGTGTCATAATTGGAAACATTCGCCGCCGGTTCCCCAAACATCTCCAAAAACACAGACTGCAAGAACGTGTCGCTGAGGTGCTGGGCGTAGCGGCGGGTGCGGCGCAGGTGGTCGGCTTTTTCGAGAAGGGCGGCGAGGCGGTGCTGTTCGGGAAGGGGCGGCACGGGAAGCCGGAAATCCTGAAATATCTCCTTGTTGATTTCCGCAAAGGTTGCACCCCGGCCTTGTGCCACAAGCTCAGGGGTGAAGTAACGCAGGGCGTAGTAGCCATAGACGGCATCAAGGCGCTTGTTGGGAATAAGACTCTTGAAGCCTTGATTTGTGCAGAGTGGAAATGCGGTCACGGCACAATGACCGATAGGCGCTCGGCTGCTGAAAAGGATACTGCCTGCCGGCAACATTCTTGTTGAACAAGCCTTAAAGCCGGCCTCTGTAATCTTCCGCAACGGCCCCCGAAAGTGTACGTCCTGGTTGCCGGTCAAATCCGCTGGGGTAATCCAGGGAATGCCACCGTTCCAATATTCTGGGTGATTTGTGTCAGGAGTCGAGCCGGAAACAACTTCGCCTAAATCGCCGATAGCCACAAGTTCAGTCATTCATCATTCCCGCTAATTCTTGTGCTTCTTCCGCCATCACGCGCTCCAATGTCAGCAGGCGCTCCAGGGTCACTTTCGGGTCGTCGTAGTAAGCTTCGTCCTGCTCCACCGCCCGATACCGGGACGCCGACAAATCGTACTTGTGGGCCACAATCTGCGCCTTGTCTACCCAGAACTGACGCCCGAGCTGGTTCATCTCCGTCTGCGAGGGATGGATCTGCGCCTCAAGCTCCGACAAACGCTGCCGGTCGGCGTCGAGAAGGCGCAGGGCCGACTCGCCTTCGGCTTCCGGCGCGACGGCGTGCTCGAAGGTCAGGCGGTTGATCTCCGCCTGCATCTTGAGGCGCTCCGCCTTCAATGGCTCGATTTCGGAGCGCAGGGCGGCAAGCCGGGATGCGCGGGCGGCGGCAAACGCCGGGTCGGAGCGACGGTTCCAGCAGGTCACCAGGTCGGGCAGGTCGCTTTCTGGGACGCGCTGCCGCTTGTCGTCGAGCGAGTAGCCGTCATGGGCCATGTCGTAGAACCAGACCCGGTTCGTATTGGCCCCTTTGGTGAAGAACAGAATGGCCGTGGAGACGCCCGCGTAGGGCTTAAAGACGCCCGACGGCATGGACACGACGCCGTCCAAGCGGTTCATTTCAATCAGCGCCCGGCGGGTCTCGACGTGGGCCGTAGAGGAACCGAACAGGACGCCGTCGGGAACAATCGCAGCGCACCGGCCGCCGATTTCGAGAAGCCGCAGGAACAGATGCAGGAACAAAAGCTCGGTCTTCTTGTAGGGCGGCAGGGTGGGGGACAGTTCGCTGGCGTCAATCGCGCCTTTGAACGGCGGATTGGCGAGGATCACGTCGTAACACCTCGCCTGGGTGAAGGCTTTCGAGAGCGTGTCGGCATAGCGGAAGCGCGGCTCTTTAATGCCGTACAGCATCAGGTTCATCGCGCCGATCCGAAGCACCGTCATGCCGGAGTCGTTGTCAAAGCCCGTGAAAGCGTCCGACTGCAAAAACGCGCCTTCGGCCTCGGAGAGCGCGTCGCCGTCCAGATGGTGCGGGAAACCGTCTTCGTCGTAAGTCAGGCTCTCCGGCGCGGTGTGCGTTTCGAGAACCCGCTGGTAGGCGTTGACCAGAAACCCGCCCGTGCCCGCCGCCGGGTCACAGACCCGCTCGTTAGCCTTCGGCTCGACCATCTGGACCATCAGCCGGATGATATGGCGCGGCGTCCGAAACTGCCCGTTCAGCCCCGCCGTGTTCAGCCGCCCCAGCAGGTACTCGTACAGGTCACCCTGCACGTCCTGGTTCTGCTGGGAGACGTGCATGGCATCAATCGCCGCGCAGCATTCCAGCAGCAGCCCGGCTCGCGGGATTTTGAACTCCGCGTTCGCCATCAGCCCTTCAAACGCCCCGCCGGCATCGCCCAGCGACTGAATAAACGGAAAGACGCGCCCCTTGACATGGGCCAGCACGGAGTCGCCCGTCATCTGAGTCCACTCCGACCAGCGCAGCCGCGCCGGCTGGCCGCCAGCGTCCGTTTCCGGAAACAGGGACACAAACGCCTGACCCCGACGCGCCGCCGCCCGTCCCCGCGCTGCGTCTTCCTCATCCAGCCGCTTCATAAACAGCAGGTACGAAATCTGCTCAATGGCGTCTAATGGGTTCGTCAGCCCCCCGCTCCACAGCTTGTTCCAAAGCTGGTCCACCTGCGCCTTCAGCACTGCATCCGTCAGCATAAAATGTGATCTCTTTCTTGAAAACCGTGTAGAAAGCACTCCCTGCCCTGAACGGCAGGGCTTCAGAAGTGCAAGCGCCCACCTTCGTGGGCGGCCAACTTCGTTGGATCTCTATGCCCGCGAAGGCGGGGAGTTGCTTTTCTAAAGCACGGGGGTTCAGCCCCGTGTCTCTGGTTTCTATACAGTTTCTTCATCCAATCAGCGACAGCCCCTGCGTCCACGTCAGCAGCTCGTCAATCTCCGGCAGTGTAAAGAAGCGCTCGACGGCTTCCAGGCCGAAACTCTTCAGCGGAGCCGCATCATACAAATCCGCCCGCGAGAGGCCGCGCTGCCGCAAAAAGATTTCCTGGACCGCCCGTAAGAACCGGATCTGGTCGGCAGAGTACGGGTGCGACAGCAAGCGCTGCTCAAACGCATGCTTGACGACGCCGTCATAGTCCGGCAGACCTTCCAGCGCCAGCACATGCCGCAGGAACGCCAGGAAACTGGTGAGATGCAGGCCATACGCCTTGCGAATGTTTTCCGTCGTCAGGTCTACATGCGTCCCGCCGAGGCCCTGCCGCAGCGTCCGCTCCAGCGCCACTAAATCAAAGTCCGACACGGCTTGGCCTTCGGCGATGGCCTTCACCGTCGGGTGCGTACTCGCGATTTCCTGAATGCGCTCCTCGACGCGCTTGCGGTACTCCGTGACATATACCCGCTCGCCGCCTTCACTTAATGTCACATACCCGCGGCCGTCAATCATGTCGGCTAGGTCCAAAGACACCAGGCCGACCGGCTTCTCGGTCCGCAGCTTCATCAGCGGGGCCAGTGTGTCCACCGCCTCCCGCAGCTTCGGCAAATCAGACTTGCCGAGGCTTGGCGCGAGGCACAGGTCAATTGCGGGCTTGACCGCCGGGTTCTCATGGACAAAGGCCGGCAGGCGGCTGACGTCCTCGGCAATGGACACGCGCGACGCGGCCTCGTCTTTGCCGGTTAAAAGCTGAAGCCGCAGCCGCTCCATTTTAGAGGTAAAGGTCCATTCCGCTACGTCAATTTCCGACGCCAGCCGCAGCAGCGGCCCGACCTGAGTCCGCAGGAACTCCACGGAAGCCACGGTCAGATACGACCAGAACGGGTCGCCCCAGGCCCGCTCGATCTCAGGCCACACGCGCTTGACTGGGAACGCTTCCTGCGGAATCAGCGCCAGCATCGTTCGCAGGTCCGACTTGCACTGCTGCCCTTCCGGCCCGTTCTGCGCGGCGAGCGCGGCGCTCAGGATTTTGAGGCGCGTGCCAAAGACCGTGACCAGCACCGGCACGGAAGAGGTTTCCTTGTCCCCCGCCTGCCGCTCGAAGTCGTTTTGCCAGAAGTCAATGACCTTGAACTCGGTCTTCTTCCCTTCCGGCAGCCGGTCCTTGTAGGAACACGCTTCATTGCTGCGCGTCCCGCGCCCGATCATCTGCCAGAGCTTGATGCGTGACTGCACCGGCTTCATAAACGCCAAGTTGACCACTTCCGGCACGTCCACGCCCGTATCCAGCATGTCCACCGAGATCGCAATGCGCGGCAAGTCGTTCTTCTTGAACTGGGTCAGCAGGCCGTCGCCCCAGGAACCGTCACGCACGCGCTCGGTGTCGGACGTGATTACCTGGACCATGTTCCGGTACTGCGGGTACATGGCCTCGAACGTCGCCCGCAGCCGCTCGGCGTGGGCCTGGGTAATGGCGAATACAATGGATTTGCCGGGAAGCTGGCCGGACTCGTCTTTCAAACAAACATCCAGGAACTCGTTCCACTGATTTCGCAGGGTATCCTCGTTCGTGACCGTCTTCTCGATCTCGCTGCCCGCGTAATCTACCTCGTCCGGGTCTAAGCCCTGCTCAACAAGAGCGTTGTGGCTTTCCTCGTCCAGTTCCGCGCCTTTGATGCCCTTGCGCTGAAAGCCCGTCTGCGCTTGATACAGGCTGAAGTCTACCAGATATCCTTCGTCCACAGCCTGCTTGTAGGAGTACAAAAACGTCGGCGTTTTGTCGTTGCAGCCGAACAAGCGGAACGTGTCCCGCTCCAGAAAGTCCGCCGGCGTCGCCGTCAGCCCGATCATGCGCCCGTCGAAGTAAGGCATCATCTCCCCGAGCCGGCTATACACCGAGCGGTGCGCCTCGTCAAAGATGATCAGGTCAAAGAAGCCGGGCGAGTATTGGTCAAAGCAGCGGCTCATGGTTTGCAGCGTCGCCACATACAGGCGCTGGGACAGGTCCAGCTCCTGCGCCCAGATCCGGCGGCGCGGCTCGTCCGGCAGGAACGCCTTGAAGCCGTCTTGCAGCGCCTGGTCAACAAGCGCGTCGCGGTCCGCCAGAAACAAAATGCGCCGGGCCTGGTTCGCCCGTAAAAACAAGTCCACTAAAGCCACGGTCGTGCGCGTTTTGCCCGTGCCGGTCGCCATGACCAGCAGCGCCCGGCGCTTGCCGGCATCGAACGCTTCCACGACCCGGCGGATCGCCTCATGCTGATACAGCCGGCTTGCAATCTGGGAGTTGATGGGGGTCTGTGCGAGCGGCTGCGCGTTCAGCCGCTGGAACAGCAGGTTCTCCAAATCCGAGGGCGAGAAAAAGCCGGCGACCAGGCGCGGCGACGCCGCTTCCACGTCCCAGAAGTAGGTGTCCAGGCCATTGGTGAAAAACGCGAACGGCGCAAACGTCTGGGACACTGCCGGCGTGGCCCCTCCCGCCCGCCGGACGGCGATGTCCAGGACATACCGCCGGGTCTGCTCCCGCGCGACATTCGGGTCCCGCGCCTGCTTTTTGGCCTCTACGACCGCCAGCACCTGCCCATCGGCCCGGTACAGGCAGTAGTCCGTGACCCCGTTCCACGGCTCCGCGTCCGGCCCCTCAACCGGCACTTCAATGCCGACCTGTGCAGGATCTGTGACATCCCAGCCTGCCCGGAGCAGCGCAGGGTCAATCATCTCACGGCGCGTCCGGGCTTCGCTTGGCGTTATTCTTCCCCTCTCATTCTAGAGCCTGTTATGGACTTTGAGGTAAACTTGGGGCATGAGCGATGCCTGCCGCAAAGCCTACCAAGTGATGTTTCTGACGATGAATGGGCTTTCGTTGCCCTGTACCTGACGCTGATGACCGAAGATGCGCCGCAGCGTCAGCACCCCATGCGCGAAGTCTTCAATCGTCCATGACCTGCACGAGATGCTGCGTGTGGCGCAAGGACGAAGCCCACAGCCGACGGCGGCGATCTTCGACGGGCGCACCTTGCAGTCTACCCCGGAAAGCGGCGCACGGGCAGGCTGCGACGGAGCCAAACGCAGAAAGAGCAGCAAAGTCCATATCACGGTGGACACGCTGGGCCATCTGCTGGCACTGCACGTCACGCCTGCCAACGAACAGGAACGCGCTCAGGTCGCTGAACTGGCCGCCCAGTGCAGGCAGCCACGAAGCAGAGCGTAACGCTGGCGTATGGCAATCAAGGCTGCACGGGCGACGCGCCTGCCGAACCCGCACACGCGGCAGGCAGGGCGCTGGAAGTGGTCAAACTTCCCGAAGCCATGAAAGGCTTTGTGCTGCTGCCGCGCCGCTGAGTGGTGGAGCGTTCGTTTGCCTGGGCAGCACGTTTTCGGCGGCTTGCCAGGGATTACGGGCGGCTTCCTGAGATGTTGGCAGGTTTGCGCTACGTCGTATTCGCGCTCTTGATGCTCGGTAAGGCTGCTAAGCTGTTGCAAAATGCATAACAGGCTCTAAACAACCTCTTCCTAAACAACCTCTTCCTAAACAATCTCTTCCTAAATAATCTCAAGGCTGTCTTTATCCGGCAGAGGCGGGAACGGGGTGGTCGGCAGCGTCTGATACCAGACGGCGACGCTTGCGATGTCGTCCTGCAGCGGCAGGTAGCGGCCCCCGTCGCGCCAGCCGAGGGCCTGAATTGTGATCTTCATATCCTGCTGGAAGCGGATAGGATCCGTGATGTGCCATCGGTACAGCCCAAAGCGCGTTTGAGACCGGTAGGTGCCATCGGGCCGGATGACCTGCGGCATCCCCGCATAGGCCGTCGAGAACTCCTGGTACTGCTTGGTTGCCTGATTTTCAAAGTTGTAGGAACCGCAGAAATAATCCTCCGTGCCGGTCCCGCCGATGGTCGGGCCGTCGTCGCCGTCGAGGTAAAACTTGATCTCGCCTTCCCCCCACCAGCCGGTGTTGTTGACACCCCAGGCCATGTAGGTGCCGACATACTGGCCCTGGCCCTGCACGCCGTCAAGGATCGTGTAGACCGCTTTGTAAGGCAGGGGATTTGTCCGCCGGAACTGGGCGTGGAAGTAGGCGGCGTCGCTTGGCACCTCCGTCAGCGTGTAGTTGATCTGATAGTACAGCACCATCTCGGCGCTCGCGATGTTCTCAAACGTAATCCGGCACTTCTTTTGGAACGGCATCTCCCAGTAACAGTTAAAAGCCGAGCCGGGATTGACGCAGACGGCAAGGCTCGTGACCGGCGCAAACTCACCCCAGCCGGAGGCAAAGAAGTCGCCGGCCGGGCACTCCACCGACGGCTGCTCCTGATCGTCCCAGTAGATGCGAAGAATGGAAAAGCGCCAGTTGCCGGTCGGCGTCATCCAAATCTGCTGGATCGCGCCGGGGCCGTCAATGGAGGCGATCTCGCGCACTTCGCCTGGCCCGATGCGAATCGAGGGCGAGACCTTCCAGCCGACACCCAGGTCACGCGCCGCACTTGATCCCGTTCCTTCCGTCGCCCGGCAGGCACCGCCCTTTTCGCCGGAAAAGTTCTCCGGCGAGATTGAGCGCGTTTGGGCCGCTGACAAGCGCGATAAATTGCCGAGGTGAAGTCCGAGGCCGTTGAACTGAGACACAGACTGAGACATAAATAGCTCCTCTTTTGGGGGATTGCTCTCTCAAGCAGGACTTTCAGCGTACCCTATTGAAGTAGGTTTTTGACCTGTTGAAGTCTGCCGCTTCCCGTTGAAGAAAGACATCTATACCTATGACACCTGCAGATATTTTGGCCGCTTATGGACGCCAAGTTCATTTAGATTTCCATACCAGCCCTTACATCCCCGATGTCAGCTCCGAGTTCGATGCTGCAGAATTTGCCCGCACGTTTGCGGAGGCGCATGTCAATAGCGTCACGGTCTTCGCCAAGTGTCATCATGGAATGTGTTACTACCCGACAACAACCGGCACCCAGCACCCGGCCCTCGTGAGCCGGGGCGGACGCGACTTGCTCGGCGATCAGATCGAGGCGCTGCACCGCGCCGGCATCCGGGCACCTCTCTATACGACAGTCGTTTGGGAGGAAGACGCCGCCGTCAAGCACCCGGAATGGCGGCAGATCACCCGCGAGGGCAGTTTTGCGGGGGGCGAAGCGGCGGACGGGAAGACACAGCAGCCGGGCGGCTGGAAATACAACAATTTCCTGCATCCCGAGTATCAGGATTATATTGAGGCGCATGTCCGCGAGCTTCTCAGCCGCTACGGCACCGAAGTAGATGGCCTGTTCTTCGATATTTTGTTCTTCCACGCGGACGCCTGCTGGAGCGACGAAAGTGTCAAATGGCGTAAAGCGCACGGCTTTCTCGCGGGCGATTCTGCGACTCACACCCGCTTCGAGAGCGCCGCGCAGGTGGAGTTCACCGACCGCTTCAGCCGGCTTATTCAAGGAATACGCCCGGAAGCGACTTTGTTTTACAATTCTACCAACATGTCGTTTATAGACGGCACAGTCGGGGTTCGGCCCCGGCTGAAGGACTACACCCACTTCGAGGTCGAGTCGCTGCCGTCGGGCTTTTGGGGCTACCAGCATTTTCCGCGTCTCGCCCGGCAGATCGCCGCCACCGGCAAACCCTGGCTCGGGATGACAGGCCGCTTCCAGCGCATGTGGGGTGACTTCGGCGGCATCAAGCCGCAGGCCGCTCTGGAATATGAGTGCTTCCGCACACAGGCTTTGGGAGGCGCGAACTCCGTCGGCGACCAGCTTCCCCCGCGCGGAACGCTCGACCCCGCCGCGTATTCCTTGATCGGAGCCGTTTATGCCCAGTGCGAGGCTGCCGAGCCGTTTTACGCGGGTTCCACTGCGCTGCCGCAGGTCGGGATTCTGTCGCCGCATTTCCCCGGCGTGGACAGCCACGCGACCAGCGTCAGCGAGGAAGGAGCGGTGCTGATGTGCGAGGAAAGCCACTACGACTGCACGGTCCTTGACGACGCTTCCGACCTGGACGCTCTTCCGATCCTGCTCCTGCCCGACTCGGTCGTCATTACCCCGCGTTTGCAGGAGAAATTGGCCCGGTACTACGCCGGCGGAGGCAGGCTGATCCTCTCGCACCGGTCTGGCTTCGACGCTGCGGGCCAATGGGCGCTGGACTTCCTGCCGCTGTCGTTCCAGGGCGAGGCTGGTCTCTGGCCGAATTACTGGCGCGTCCGTCCGGAGTTCTCGCCGGCGCTGAGCTGCAGCGACCGCGTTTTCTACACGCGCGGTCTCAATGTCATTGGCGGCGTCGGCACGGAAACACTGGTGGACCGGGTCCTGCCCTATTTCCAGCGCACTGACATTCACTTCTCGTCGCACTTCCAAACGCCTCCGGTTGCTGAGGCCGGTGAGTTCCCTGCGGTGGTCGCCGGTGAGCGATTCGTCTATTTTGCCGACCTGCTGTTCCGGGAATACCGGCAGACAGGGAACTTAGCTGCCCGCGACGTCTGGAAGCTCGCGATGGAGCGGCTGGCCGGGCCAGCGGAGTTTGGCGCTGGCCTGCCGACCACGGTGCTGAGCGTCCCCCGGCGGCGCGGCGCGGACCTGCTGCTCACGCTGCTGCACTATGTACCGGTACGCAAGGCACTGGATATTGATGTAATTGAGGAGCGCATGAGCTTTGGCGGGCTGACGCTGCGCCTGCCGAAGGAAGCAAAGGAAGCGCGGGTCTTCGGCACCGGAACCATGCTCGCCCCGCAGGACGAGGGGGTCTTCCTCCTGCCGACAGCTCAGGGCAGGCTTCTGATCGAGATGCCCGGCTTCTTTACCGCAGCGCTTTAGAAGTGCCTAGAAGCCGGGTCACCTCGCGAGACCAACAAAACGCTTCGCCTATCCTGCTTCCAGGCGAGCCGGAGGCAGGCTAGACGCTCTGGCCGCGTCAGTTATGTCTGTTGAAGCCGAAGGCAATGACCTGGCGAGTGTTCGGAAGCGTGATGCTCTTGACCGCCTTGCCGCTCAGGGCAAACGTGTAGCCGTAGAGAAACGTCGGGATGGAAGCGCTGGCTCCCACCGAGTTGAAGTCAGATACCGCCCGCTGAAGAGTAAATCCTAGAGCAGTCGGCTTGCTGCTAATCCGTTAGCCCAACAGTTCTACTGTTGGCAGGCTGAAAACGATAGGCCGTCTGACAGCGGCCCGTCGGAAGGGTTCTGGACCCAACCAGCAAGGTGTTTATCATGTATGTTTTTGGATGCATTCAGATCGGCATTATGGTGAAGCCCACACGAGCGGCAGTGGAAGCGGGATCGCGAAGGGCGGTTGCCCCGAGAGATGTAGCCACATCGGGAACACCGCTGGCTTGTGTGGCGCGGGACAACACGCACAATGCAGCAGCCTACCGCTTCTGCTTTGTAGGTGAGGAACGCCGCCAGTTGCGCGAAACTCCATGCGTGAAGCCTGCGTTTGGCACTGCCCCTTGTCGCCTTCACTTCCTGCCGAATGTTCGTGAGGTTTTCAATCACGGCGGCGGTTCCCGTTTTAGCGTCCGTTCAGAATGTTCTTGATCAGCATGTGGTCACAGTCCCGTTGGCCCGCAGCTTTCGCTTCAAGCGGAAGCGCCTTTTGCTGACTTGGACGCGGCTCATTCGGGAGAAGTGCCCTGAACAGAAGTGCAGCGTTCATGAACTTGCGATTATGACCGACTCTGTGCCCCTGTCCGTTCGGGTCAACCCCGACGACTCAGCCTCGGAAACCACACGCCAGATTAAAGGCTAGACATCCCGCGTTCTGCGTCAGCGTTGTTCTGCGTCAGCGTTGTTCTGCGTCAGCGTTGTTCTGCGTCAGCGTTGTTCTGCGTCAGCGTTATCACACGATAAAAGGGGCGTAAGAAAAAAAAAGGGCGCAAGAGACAAGGCCTGAAGGCGAACAGTCCCCTTGCTTGACTTTATGAAAAAAAGACTGAAGAAAGCGTGGAGAAAATTTGACAAAACGCTGGAGGCGTCGTATAATGAGCTTACTCTGACAGCAGAGTAAGATGTTTAATGGCAGAGCAAACTCCGAATGACAAGGGATGGGAAGCACGAACTTGACCGTACAGCAGCGCTCAGCGAAATATGTGGACCTGGCGGAACAGCTTCGGGCTGATGTCCGGACCGGGCGACTGAAAGCCGGCGACCGTCTGCCTTCGTTTGTCGAGCTGCGCCGGGAGCATCAGATCAGCCGGGGGACGGTTGAGAAAGCCCATGCCCTGCTGGAACGCGAAGGTCTGATTGTGCGGGAGCAGGGACGCGGCGTTTTTGTCGCGCGTCCGAAGTCGGTATCAGCCACGGGAATTCTCGGGTTCATCGGCGGCGGCTTTACCGAAACGCGGACCTCTCTTTACTGGGCGCATCTTTTGGACGCCCTCCAAAAGGAAGCGGCCCGTGCGAAGCTTCAGCTTCTGCTGCTGACGGAAACCAGTGACGACAGTTTGTGGGACAAGGTTGACGGACTGCTGATCAGCGTCAATGAAGAAGCGCTTTATCCCCTGCTGCGGCATCTTCCTCAGTCATTATCCTGCGTCTCGATTATGAACTCGGCGGAAGACATGAGCAGTGTCCTGGCCGATGATTACGGCGGTGCGCGGGATGCCACGCGCCACCTGACCGCGCTGGGCCACACGCGCATTGGACACCTGATTTCGGGCCACAGCCACCTGGTCGAGCGCCGTCTGGCGGGTTACCGGGATGCGCTGCAGGAGGCGGGGATTGAGCCGAGCCTGCATGGGCTGCGCCAGATGCACCCGCGCCTTTCTCTTGACTCGAAGAACGAGTTTGCCGAGCAGGGCCGCAAATCCGTTCAGCAATGGCTCAGCAGCGGCGACTGGAGCCGCCACCACTACACGGCTCTGCTGGCACAGAACGACAATGCTGCCGTGGGAGCCATTGAAGCGTTTCAAGACGCCGGCCTGCGTGTCCCCGAGGATGTCAGCGTCATCGGCTTCGACGGCAACGAGACGTATGACTACTTTTCGCCCCGCCTGACCACGGTGGAAGTGCCACTGCTGGAAATCGGCACGGCGGCCGTGCGCCTGCTGCGGGAGTCTATTGACCGCCGACGCCCGGAAACGCAAACACGGGTGCTGCCGGTCTCGCTCCGGGAAGGAGGGTCCACCGGGCCAGCCCCGACTTAAAGTTTCTATCAAAGTTTTCGTTTCGGATGCAAGAACAATGCAGTTATTTCTTCGTACCAAATAGTGCTTCCGCAGTCCACTGCGGCAGACTTCGCGGGAAGCTGTTTATTCCATTCCCGCCGACCACGAAACAGGAGAAGCCGTATCATGAAAGCCTTCACTCAGCACTCCCGAAGCCAGCGGAACGCCGCTGCATTCACTCTCATTGAACTACTCGTCGTCATCGCTATCATCGCGATTTTGGCCGCGATTTTGTTTCCCGTCTTTCAAAAAGTCCGCGAGAACGCCCGCCGCGCCGCCTGCCTGTCCAACATGAAGCAGATTGACCTCGGTATGGTGATGTATATCCAGGACTTTGACGAGACCTGGCCCGCGCGGACCATCACCGACAACATTTATGGCAGTGGCCCTTACCATTCCTGGGCTTATGCCGTTCAGCCGTTCATTAAAAGTAAGGATGTCTGGCGCTGCCCTGACGACATGACCTCCTTCGGCTTCAACAATAGTGACTGGGATGCGACCAATGACATCCCGAAATCTTATGCGGTCGTCGAGCAGTACCATGATAATCTGCCAGGTAACCCTGGCAACGCCGGACAGACAGCGATGATTTGTCTTGGGGCTGCGGGCAGCGGCGGCGTCATCACAGAGGCTATGACACCAGAGCCGGCAAACACCATCTGGCTGGTTGAGTCCGCAATCCATTACAATGACAACGGCACTTGCTATGGGAATGACCCCTGCCAGAATGTTGCCAGCAACGAATCCAAAAACAATCCGGACTTCGATGTCAATAAGCGCCAGTCCTGGCTTACGGCGCTTCAAAGCAATGCCCATAATTCAAGCAACATTATCGCTCAGTACCACAACGGCGGCTCGAACTGGGGTTATGGGGACGGTCATGTGAAGTGGTCCACACTGGCACGGCTGGTCAATACCTCTGATACCTCCAAAGACGCCTTCATTCGTGTGAAAGCAAATGGATCCTAATGCGGCAGGGCATTGGCGGTTCATACCGTCTAATGCCCCTGCTCCTTAGATCGCATGACGCGAAGATTTTTTATCACCGTGCCCGGCTTGTCTGACAGCAGAAGCCCGTTGGAGAGCAAACCTATGACCGTCTCATTCACGCGCCTCCTCCTCGGGGCAGCTGGCCTGCTCCTGCTGCCGGGCTGCGGGGAACGCCAGACAACCCAGGCCGTTTATGCCGCGCCGCCGGCGCATGTTCGCCGGGTAGCGGCTGCGGTTCCTGCGGTTCAAGTCGCCTGCGGGCAGTCGGGCCTGACGACACTTCAGTACGGCGGCGTGGACCTGCTTGCCGATGGCGGCCTGAGCGCCCAGACAGTTATGCTGCGGAATGCCGGCGGCACCCTGATGGCAGGCAGCCTGACCCCGGTGTCCACGGCCTATGATGCCCCTAGCCATCGCCTGACCCAGACGTATCCCTGGGGGCGCATCGCCTGCCGGTACATGCCGCGCGGCAGCCGCCTGAACCTGACGGTTGCCGTCACCAACACGTCGCCGCAGACCTTGCAGCAGCTCACGCTGCAAGTGCTGGCCATGAAGTTCCCCAACACGCCGAAAGGCTGGGTGCCGAACTACGTCTATATCGGGTCCAACACCGGTGACCCGACGGTCATTGACGCCGATTACGGCAGCGGCGCACTGACCGTCTGCAACGACGATGTTTCGGGCAAGCCGCTGCTGGTCGGCTTTCCGGGCCGGGCCGATTTCTCGTCCCGGCCACTCATCATTTCGACCACGCCGGGCTGGGTCCTGTCGCCGTACCTGGACAAGCAGATCGCCCGGCCCATTGCGCCGGGCGCGACTGACGTTTACCGGATCTCCCTGCGCTTTGGCCCTTCCGGCAGCTCCGAGGCGGCGCTGGCCGGCGACCTGCTGGCGCGGTTCGCCCAGGCTTACCCGCAGACCCTGCACTGGCCGGACCACCGGCCCATCGGAACACTGCACCTGGCCGCAAGCGAGGCCATCCTGCATTCCGCGACGAACCCGCGCGGCTGGTTCGCAGACACGTCCGTGGACGTGACCACGCCGGCAGGGATTACGGCGTTCCAGAAGCGGATGCTGGCGTATGCGGACACGAGCGTGGGCGTCCTGAAAAAAATGAACGCGCAGGGCATGGTGACGTGGGACCTGGAGGGCGAGCAGTACCCGCAGACGACCACGTATATCGGCGACCCCCGGCTGCTGAAGACGCTGGACCCGGAGATGGACAAAATCGCCGATGCCTACTTCCAGAAGTTCCGGGCGGCCAAGCTCCGCACCGGCCTCTGCATCCGGCCTCAGCGCCTGAAGATTGGCGCTGGCACGGCGGAGCAGGAGGAAGTGGCCGATCCCAGTGGGGTAACGCAGCTTCTTTACGACAAGATGGTGTATGCGAACAAGCGCTGGGGCTGCACGCTCTTCTATGTAGACTCCAACGGCGACCCGAATGTCCCTTACGATCCGGCCATTTTCCAGAAGCTGACCCAGAAACTGGCGCTCGCAAAAATCAACGCCCTGGTTATGCCGGAGCACAAGAACCTGCGCTACTACACCTGCACCGCGCCGTATGGGGAGGTGCGCCTGGGCGTGACCGGGACGCCGGACCGGGTGCACGCGGTCTACCCGCAGGCCTTTATGAACCTGTACGCGCCGGACAGCCCGCTGACTCAGGACAAGGACGCGCTGGTAAGCGCGGTGCGCCGGGGCGACATCCTGATGTTCCGCGCCTGGTGGGACGATCCTCAGAATGCTCAGATCCAGAGCCTGTACCACGATGCACAAGTACGAAAGCCATCAGTGCAGGCCGCGAAGTGAGCCGCCGATAAGGACGCTCGTGACGAGTGACTGAAGTCACTCGCTAGGGTTTTATTGGGGTGGAAGGCGTTCAGAAACGCCACCTGTCCAGGAGACAGAATACAGATGCCAAGCCAGTCTTAATCTTGCTGTCCCCTGGACAGGCGGTAATTCTGTTTGCCTTGCAGCGAGTGACTTCAGTCGCTCGTCACAAGCCTCAATCAAAATATCATCAAAAACTACAAGCAAAAACTATGAATTACACCTTGAAGCACATTTTCGCCCTCTGCCTCGTGTCATTCGCCTGCGCTCTTTTAGTCACTCTTCCAATGAACTCTGCCCATGCCGCAAGTGTCGCGGCGGACTATAAAGTCCCCACCATCACCGTGCCGTTTGCCTGGCACAAGCCGACACTCGACGGAATTGTCCACGACGCCGAATGGCAGGATGCCGTCAGCTTCAGCGCCCTCCAGACCACGGAACACGCGGTCAGCGCCCGGCAGACGCGCTTCTGGGTGATGTGGGACGCCGATACCCTGTACATCGCCATGCGCTCGCCGCTGCGGCCCGGCGAGCGGCTGATCCAGGCCCTGCGGGAGCAGGACAAAGATGTCAACTGCATCTTTGACGACTCCTACGAAATCTGGCTGGATGCCGGCACGACCAGCCCCGACGGGCAGCCGGTCTTCTTTCAGTACCTCTCAAACTTTGCCGGGGCACGCTACGACGTCATGCAGGAACCGGCCGCCGGCAACTCGCGCATCGGCTGGACGGCGCATTGGAACCCGAAAAATCACCTGTCCGCTGACGGGCGAAGCTGGGAAATGGAAATGGCGATCCCGCGCACGTCCGTCTACAAAGAGCAGCCATTTGCTGACGGGTTTTCTTTTACCGCCCTGCTGACCCGGAACTACAAGCGGCCCTGGGAGCAGAACTCTGTTTCCGGGTCCGGCAGCTTCTCCGTGCGTGAGACCCATGCCCGCTTTGTTCTCTCGAAATCCGCACCCGCCGTCAACCTGCTTTCCGTTGCGGACCCGGCGGCGCAGACATTCGGCTTGGCGCTTTCGGCGCGGGCGCAGCAAGGCGAGATGCTGCACTGGCTGTTTGCAAGTGACGGCGGCGTTCACAAAGAAGGCGACCTGGCCGTCACGGCCGGTCAGACCGCAGCGCTGCCCCCGATGCTGGACCTAGACAGGCCGGGAGACGGCAGCTTCCGCATCAAAGTCCAAAGCGCCGACAGGCATCAGACCTATTTGGATTGGAGCGCGAAGCGTCAATGGGGCGACCTCACGGCGCTGACCCAGAAGCTGAATGACACCGGAGACCAGGTCGCCCTGACGCTCGGGTTCAACCCGGCGCGGGATTACCTACGCGTCAGCGGCGATTTTATTCAGTACGATGCACGGGCACAGATCGCCCGGTATCATGTCGTTGTTCGGGATAGCCTCGGCCAGGCGCTGGCGCAGAAAGACCTGCATCTGGACAATTTGGCTTACGTGCGGGACATCATTCGCCTGCCGAACCTGCCGCCGGGCGCTTACACGGCGCAGCTCACGACCTTCGACAAGGACGGCAAATCTCTGTTTTCGCAGGAGAAGCAGTTCGCCAAAAAAGACCCGGCCAAAGAGTTTCCCTGGTGGAACACGCCGCTCGGGAACGCCGGCAAGGTTCTCTCGCCCTGGACGCCGGTTTCCTACCATGCCGGACAGCTTGGCGTCTGGGGCCGGACGATGCGGATTGGCGCCGCCGGCCTGCCGCAGCAGGTCACGACCCAGGGGCAAAGCCTGCTGGCGGACGGCGGTGCATATCTGGCAGCCGAGGTGGGAGGAAGCAGGGTCATTAAAGCCAAAAACATGGCGCTTCAAACCTTGTCCGCCGCCGACCCGCGCGTGGTCGTGCAGTCCGTCAGCAGCCTCGGCGCAGTGACCGTCAAAAGCATCGTCACTGCGGAATACGACGGCATGTACAAAGTGGAATTGACACTGGATGCGCCGCAGCCCACGGTTGTCAAGTCGCTCAAGCTGGTCATTCCGCTGAAAAACGAGGCGGTGAATTACCTCCATGCCTGCGGCGAGGGCATCCGCTACGGCTTTGATTACCGGTTCCTGCCGGACGGCAAAAAGGGCCGGCTCTGGGACTCGCGTGCCGTAGACGGGCAGCCGATGCTGGTCGGCTCGTTCATTCCCTACCTCTGGATCGGAAACACGCAGGGCGGCCTCTGCTGGTTTGCCGACAGCGATGCCGGCTGGGTGCCGAACAACCAGGTTCCTGCCATTGAAGTGCGCCGCGACAGTACGCGCAGCACGGACCTGGTGCTGAACTTCATCAGCTCGCCCGCGACCCTGCACGGCACGCGCACGATTACGTTTGCGGTGCAGGCGACGCCTACCAAACCGATCCAGCCCCAGTGGCGCATGGATACATGGTGGACAAATGACTCGTTTCAAGACTGGGCACAGGTCGAATCCAAAGGGCACGGCGGCAACATGGGCTTGATTTTCAGCTCGATCCCGTTCCCGCTGGACCCGGCCAAGAGCAGGCAAATGGTGGAAGCGCGTCATCAACAGACAAACGGCGGCATCTTTGGATTTGGAAAATACCGGGCGAACGCCGTGCCGTATTTCGAGCATATCAACATGGGCGAGCAGTTTGTCCCGGAGCTGACTTACTTCGATGAAGACTGGCGCACGCATGTCAGCCGGGGCCTGTCCTATGGCAAGACGCTGTCTGATTTTATGATCTACCACCTAAGCCACTGGGCGCAGGACTCCGGCATTGACGGGTTCTATGTGGATAATGTCTCGCCGCTGGCCGACGACAACATAGACGCCGGGCACGGCTATCGCCTGCCGGATGGCCGGATCCAGCCCGCGTATCAGATGTTCGACACGCGGCTGTATTTCCTGCGGATGCGGGCGGCCTTTGCCGAGCAGGGCCATCCAGGCAAGATCGTCTATCACATGACAAACCACATGATCGCGCCCTGGATGGAGTCCGCCGACATCGCGCTCGACGGCGAGCATCATGTCATTTATCCCGAGATGGGCAAAGACTTCATGGACTTCTGGTCGCCGGAGCGTCTGCGTCTGGATTATCCCGGCCAGTGGGGCACCGCCGTCAACTTCCTGCAGGAGTACCAGGGAAGCTGGGATCCGGCGGCCCTCAAGAAAGCCATGCGGGCCTACACCGGAATGCTGCTGCTGAACGACGTGCTGGCGTCCGCCAACGCCAACAGCCTGAACCAGGAAGCCTGGATCGCCCGCGACCATTTTCAAATGGAAGCCTCCGACGTCCGCTTTCTCGGCTACTGGGACCCGCAGAAAGGGTTCACGAGCGGCACTTCAAACGTCTCCGTATCCGGCTGGCTTCGTCCGGGGGCGAGCGCCGGCAGCGGCAAGCTGCTGCTGGTCGTGGTCAACACGGGCGAAAAGACGGATGCCGTAGTGCGTGTGGACACCGCCCGGCTCAGCCTGCCTGATCTGGCTCAGTGCCGCGTCACGGACGCCGAAACCGGGCAGCCCATCGCCATTAACGGTCAGACGGACCTCGCAGTCCCGCTGGAGCGTCACGATTACCGCCAAATCCTGATTGAGCCGCGAGGTTTGCAGAACCAAACAAAGCAGAAATAGTAACTGCTGTTACGCAGGAACGAGTGACTGAAGTCACTCGCCTTTAGTCTTGTCACGGGCGTTCTTGCCGGACTGCGTAACAGCAGATAATCAAATATGAGTCAAAAACTTTCCTTCAACTCCACTGTCTATCAAGGCAGTCGGCTGACGCAAATCGCGATGCCGCTTGGCGGCATCGGAAGCGGCTGCATCTGCCTGAACGGGCAGGGAGGCTTGCAGGACTTTTCAATCCGCAACCGGCCCGCCACCACGGCCCTGCCCGATGGTCACGGGACGACCGATGCCGCCTTTGCGCTGCTGCATGTCAAAGGAGAGACGCCGGTAACGAAGCTGCTGGAAGGTCCGCTGCCCCCGGCAAAGCTTTATGACCAGGACCTGCAAGCCCAGGGCTACCGCAAAGGCGGCCAGGAAGGTCTGCCACGCTTCGAGTCCTGCGAGTTTCAGGCTGAGTATCCCTTTGGCGAAGTCCGGCTGCGCGACCCGCATATTCCCCTCGCGGTCAGCATCGCCGGCTGGAACCCGTTTATCCCTGGCGACGATGTTAATTCCAGCCTGCCCGCCGCCATTTTGGAGTATACGTTTCAGAACACGTCCGACTCCCAAGTCGAGTTTGAGTTTTCCTACCATCTGTCGAGCCTTGCTTGCGGCGCGTCGGGCTGGGGCCGCACATATAGCGCCGTCCTGCCGGAAGGCGGCATTTTCTTCGCAAACACAGAGACTAAGTTCCACGAGACCTATGGCAGCGCAGCGCTGCTGCCTCTGGTGCATACGCCGCGCCTCAAGGTGGACTGGTTTCGCGGCGGCTGGTTTGACGGCATCTCGATGCTCTGGCGCGAAGTGTCAACGGGTACATTCCGCGAAAACGTGCAGCCAGCCCCCGCAGGGAACCCAAACCGCAACGGCGGCTCGTTTCTTGTTCCTCTGTCGCTCGGCCCCGGCGAGGAAGTCTGCGTCCCGCTGGCGCTGGCATGGCATTTCCCGAATTCCAACAACCGGTAGGGAGCGACTAAGGCGGAGATGGCCGCGCTCTGCGGCCCCGGCTGTGACTGTTCAGAGACCGAAGCTCCGCTGTGGCGTCCGTTCTATGCCGGCCTCTGGCCGGATGCCGGCGAAGTCGCCCGCTATGTCCAGGGCCGGTACGCGGAGCTTCGCGCCCGAACGCTCGCGTTCAAGGACGCGCTGTATTCGTCTACCCTGCCGCCCGCCGTGCTGGATGCCGTCGGCAGCAATCTGGCGATCCTGAAGTCACCGACCGTGCTGCGTCAGGAGAATGGCAATGTCTGGGCCTGGGAAGGCTGTTTCACGACCACCGGCTGCTGCCACGGCTCCTGCACCCATGTCTGGAACTATGCCCAGGCGCTGCCGCACCTGTTCCCGAAGCTGGAACGGACACTGCGCGAGCAGGAGCTGGAGCGGTCTCTCAGCGAGCAGGGCCATGTCAACTTCCGGGCCAAGATTCCAGACAGTCCGGCGGATCACGGCTACCATGCCGCCGCCGACGGCCAGCTTGGCGGCCTCATGAAGCTGTACCGGGACTGGCAGATCAGCGGGAACACAGGCTGGCTAGGACATCTTTATCCGCCGGCGAAATCCAGCCTGGAGTACTGCATTGCAGCCTGGGACCCCGAAGAGCGCGGCGGCCTGTTTGAGCCGCATCACAACACATATGATATCGAGTTCTGGGGTCCGGACGGCATGTGCGGCAGCATCTATGTCGGGGCGCTGTCGGCGATGGCTTTAATGGCCGGGGCACTTGGGAACGGGGGCGATCAGGCCCGCTACAGCCGCCTGAGCGAGAAGGCAGCCCGGTTTCTCGACAGCACTCTCTTCAACGGCGAGTATTACGATCAGAAAGTGCAGTGGGAAGGGCTTCGGGACAGGTCGTTCCTCCACAGCCTAAATGTAGACACACTGGACTCCGAGACGCTTTCGCTGTTCCGCACCGAAGGCCCAAAGTACCAGTACGGCTTAGGATGTCTGTCCGACGGCATCATCGGCGGCTGGATGGCGTCACTGTACGGCATTCCAGCGCCGCTGGACGCGGGCCATGTGCGCTCTGCGCTCCAGGCCATCTTCCGCCACAACTACAAGAGTGACTTATCGGGCCATGCCTGTACGCAGCGGCCCGGCTACGCGCTGGGGCATGAGGCGGGCCTGCTGCTCTGCACCTGGCCGCGCGGTGGGAAGCCGTCGCTGCCGTTCGTCTACAGCGATGAAGTCTGGACCGGGATCGAGTATCAGGTCGCCTCGCACCTCATTTTAGAAGGCATGGTCGAAGAAGGGCTGACGCTGGTGGCCGCCGTGCGGAGCCGCTATGACGGTCTGGTCCGAAACCCCTTCAACGAATACGAATGCGGCTCGTACTACGCCCGCGCGATGGCAAGCTACTCGCTTCTCGCGGCGCTGTCCGGCTTCCGCTACTCGGCGGTTGACAGGGCGCTTTGGCTCGCGCCGAAGATTGACTGCGCGGAGTTCCGGGCATTCTTTTCGGCTGAAACCGGCTTCGGCACGCTCTCCTTGTCTGGAAACGAGGTTACGGTTCAGGTGGTGGAAGGAATGCTGGAGATCAAAACGCTTCATCTGACACAAGGCGGAGCCGCGCACGCTATGGACTGGGGCGTCACGGTCGGTGCTGGGGAGCGGCAGTCAAGACAGATTGCTTAAAGAAATCGCCTATGGAAGTCCCCGCAACTAAACCGCCTCGTCCCGCTGCCGGCCCGCTTCAGCCCTCAGCCAATACGGCGACTGGGGCGACAGTTCGGGCGTTCGTGGCCGGCATTGCCGGCGTGGCGCTGACCTGCGTTCTCGTCACCTGGGCGGAGCTGGTCATCTCGACCATTCGGATCGGCTACTTGCAGCTCCCGCCGGTCAGTATCGCGCTGCTGATCTTCGTGCTTGCCCTGACACGCGGCCTCAGCCGGCTCCTGAAAGGCCGCTGGGCTTTTAGTCCCGCGGAGCTTGCGACCGTCTATGTGATGAGCCTCATGGCGGCGATGATCGCCTCGCACGGCATGGTCCAGAAGCTGCTGCCGCTGCTTGCGGCGAGCAACTACTTTGCGTCTGATCAAAACGGCTGGCCCAGGCTGTTCGGCGAGCATATCCCCGCAGGACTGGTTCCCTACAACCCCGGCGGGGCACCGCGTCAGCTCGTGACGGCCTGGTACTACGAGCGGCTTCCGCAGGGCCAGTTCGTGCCCTGGTCGGCGTGGGGAACGCCGCTGCTGGTTTGGGGGCTGTTTTTCGGCCTGCTTTTCTTTGCGTTTCTCTGCCTGACCGCGCTGCTGCGCCGTCAGTGGAGCGAGAATGAAAAGCTCGCATTTCCACTGGCCCAGCTTCCGCTGGAAATCATCGGTGAGGAAAATGGCCGGTCTTTTTTCGCTGACCCCAAGGTCTGGCTGGGAGTGGCTTTGCCGGTCGTGATCTACGGTGTTGACTGGATGCACCAGATCGTGCCGGCGGTTCCTGCAATCTCCACATCCCTGGTTCTAAACGATTACGTCACGGCTCCGCCCTGGAACCAGGTTGCCTGGACGCCGCTGGTCTGCTCTTTTGCGGCGCTCGGCTTCTTCTATTTGCTGCCGCTGGACATCCTGTTCTCGCTCTGGTTTTTCTTTTTTCTGACCCGGCTGGAACAAGCGGCCGGGATCAGCTTCGGCATGGCAATGCCGCACATGCCGACAACCTGGCTGCCCGTCTTTGAAGGCTACCAGATCATCGGTGCCTACCTAGTGCTGGCCGGATCATTCGTATGGACAGCACGTGCCCATCTCAGGCGCATCTGGGATACGGTGAAGGGCAGAGGAGAAGCGGCGGACGACGCACAGGAGATGCTGCCGTACCAGACGGCGTTCTGGGGGCTGCTGGGAAGCGTCATTGCGCTCTGCGCGATGATGGTGCTGATGGGCGCTTCGCTGTGGGTCTCGGTGCTGGAAATAGTCTGCGTCATCTTCATCATCGGACTTGTGATGGTGCGCTCGACAGCGGAAGCCGGGATGCTGATGACCGAGACGACGTTTCAGCCCTACGACTTGTTTCGGCTGACCGGCAGCCTGCACAGCCTGGGGCCGGCGAACCTGACGGTCCTTGCGTTTGTGGATCATCTACTCAGCCATGACCAGCGCGGGCTGCTTCTGACGGGCATGATGGACAGCGCACGTCTGGGCGACGGGGTCCGTCTGCGCCGCCGGTCACTCGCGCTGATACTTGTGGTCGCCATTATTTGCGCGGTGGTGGTCGCCGTGCCTTTGCAGCTTGTGCTGGCGTACAAGATCGGCGCACTGAGGATGGACGGCTGGATGATGCAGGGCAGCCCGCTGGTGCAGTTTCGAGTCAACGCGGCCTTTCTCCAGGGAAACGTGAACGCGGCGGGAGGCGACTGGCAGATGCCCACGTTCTTTGCGGTCGGGATCGGCGTGACCCTCTTTTTGATCGTGATGCGCTCCCAGTTCTTCTGGTGGCCCCTGCATCCACTGGGCTATGCACTGGCCGGGTCCCAAAGCACGATTGAGTTCTGGTTCCCCTGCCTGCTGGCCTGGGTTCTCAAAAGCCTGGGCCTGCGTTACGGCGGGATTTCGTTTTACCGGGCTGTTCGCCCGATTTTCCTGGGATTGATTGTCGGCGAGTTCGGGATGGCCGTGTTATGCTCGCTGGTCAATATCCTGTTCCATGCTCCGCCGCCTCCGTTTCCCTGGATTTAAGGTTCTCTGAAAATCCTGGCCGGCAGGGTCAGCGGCCTGCGGCCTTGTAAATCTCCTGCACCGGCTTCATTTCCGGGGTATCGTACCAGGCTCGGAACAGCAGGATGTCGCCCCGGCGCACTGAATGGACCAGCTCGGCCCGGCGCGTGTCCAGGGGTCCGCCGGACGTGTCGGTTGCGACGGAGATCACGGTGAACGCACCGGGATAAACGCGGCGGACCGCTTCCGGCGTTGCGGCAACTCCCTGTTTTAGCTCATCATAGGGCGGCGCGTAGGCGTAGTAGCGCGTCGTCTGCTGCTCGGGGATGAGCAGCACATCCGGGTTCGCCGCCGCCGTGTCCTGAAACAGCTTGGCGGGCAGCAGCGTGTAGGCGTCACCGTCACTCGGGCTGGAACCCGGCTCGAAGTGGACATTCGAGTCGACGTAGAACAGTGTGCAGCCCCAGCGCTTCTTCGCATAGGCGATCTTATCGTTCAGGTTGTAAAAGTCGTCCGTGACCTGCATCTGCTCCGGGACATCCCCGTAGATCGTCTTCATCGGCCTTTGGGGCCGCAGGCAGACACCGACGCGCAGACCCGCATCCCGAAACTTCTGAAAGAAGCGGTCTGCAACGGGGTCTACCTCTTCCGGCAGATGCCGGGGATCACCCACATAGCTCATGGCGTGGGGATATTCCTGGCCCTCGATGTCCCAGATAATCACTCCCTGAGCGTTTGTCGCCTTCAAGATCGGGATGCTGTGATCCGCCAGCGCAAGCAGGCGCGTTTGCAGGCTCAGACGCCCTTCCGGCGTCGTGACATCCACGGTGGGATCGTTGTTGAACCAGCCGCGCGGGTTCTTCCCGCTGGCAGGGTGCGGGACGGTCGTACACAGGTTGAGATACCCGATTGGCCGCCGGTCTGTCCAGGAAAGATGGAAAGGAAACGCAGACGCGTAGCGCCGGTAGACATCTGCGGCGAGATCATCAGGCGCCGGCCCTGGGGGTCCGATCCGTAGCGACAGATGCAGATGGTCCGATTCGCCGGGGTAGATCGGGCGGCTGATGCGGGGCGACGCCAGCCAGGAGTGGGGAAAGACAGCGTCCCGGTAAGTCGCTGCCAGCACGGGGAAGACGGAGTCCGGCTTCTTCGGATCGCCGCTCGGAAGGCCGAAATAGAGGGGCCGCGCCACATCGTCATTCGCCGCCGCGAGCGTGCCGTCCCGGTAGCTGACTCCCACGACTGTCGGGCTGTCCACCCCAGAGCCGGTGCGGGTATCGTCCTCAAATGCTGTATGGCCGGGAAACTTCAGCGCAAGCGGCTGAAGGAGAATGCCGCTGAGAATGTCGCCGGATCGGTTCGTGATCGTGATGTCCAGATTGACTTTGCCTGGGCGCTTGACCTGGCTTGGGCGCAGCGTGTAGATGCAGCTCACAAGACCCCAGCCGTAGGTGCGCATGACGCGGCGGCTTTTGACATCAACGCTCAGGGTCCCGAACTCCAGCCTGCTGGCTAACAGGGTGCCGTCAGGCCGCGTGAAGAGGACATTTTTCACGGAAAACTGCCCGCTGCTGAGAAGCTGTTCGCGCCCGGCGTCCAGGGAGATCAGGCCGTCCGGGCCGAACGCCATCTGTAAGGCGTCCTTCTGCAAGGCGTTTTTTTGTCCCGAGACCAGCGGCGCGGCAGACAGAACCGAGGCAGACAGGAATATCACCAGCAGGATAGCCGCAGCAGCTTTCTGTAACACAGCGCTCATGGATCACTCCTTCCGCACAGCCGGCTGTTTCACGAAATCGTTCGGCAGCGGGTAATCCTGGCCATTGATTTCCAGGGTGCTTCGGCCATAGTCGCAGACCACTTCCACGCCGTTGGAAAAGCGCGAGCGCGAAACGTAATCCCCGTCTCCTAAGTTTCTTTTCAAGACCTCGTGATCCGTAAGCGCGGCAAGTGCGACGCCGTCCATCCGGCGGACCATCAGGTCGTACTCCAGCTTCATCGCGCCGAGCGCCGGCTCGAGCGGGTAGCCCCAGTCGCCGGGCACGGCGACGATTTCGTTGCGGGGCAGCAGGCCATGTTCCGCCATCGTCAGCATCCGGCGGCTGACGGTCTGGCCGGAGGGCTTACCGAAATCCACCGCCGCGTTGAACGTGTCGTGCAGGATGCAGATCGCGTGTCCCTTGACGGCCATGTGCCACAGCGGCACCGGCACATCGGCCAGCGCATGCATATCGGCCAGTTCATGCGCCGACGGCTCTGCTTCGCCGCAGTACGCCGTTCCCACATAATCCGCCTCGGTGACGCCGTACAGGTAGCCGCTCTCGATCCCCGCCGAGCCGAAGACGCGGCGGGTGTCGCGCATGATCCGGCGCACCCCGTCCGCGCAGGCCCGGCGGTAGCGTTCCGGTCCCTGCTGCGGGTTATAGGAGACTTCCAGCGGGACACCCATGGCATCGAGATAGGCCATGCCCGAGATGCCGAGCGCTCGGACCTGCTCCATCTGGCCCGACAGCCGCTCTTCCGGGTAGGCCTGCGGCCAGCCCAGATAGTTGATCCCGCCCGCCCAGCAGCCGCGCGGCAGCGGCCCGCCGTAGACGCTGCCCGCGCAATGGTCCGGCTCAAACTCAGGGGAGCGGCGCAGCAGGTCAATATAGTTGTCATGCACCTGCATCTGATAGCCGAGCGCCTGGCCGCAGGCAATCAGGGCACGCAGCCCCGCCTCGCCGCCGAGGGCCGGTTCCACGGGAAACCGGGTCGGCCAGCGCCCGTCATGCCCTTCCCGGTTCCAGCCGGTGAGCTGGACGTAGAGACGCTCGATGCCGGCGCTCTTGATCCTCTGAAGCTGCTGCGCCGCCTGGTCAAAGGTCGTGAAGACGCGCAGCGGGCCGTCGCCGCTGCTTGAGCCGATGTCTTTGCAGGCGTGCATGATCTTGAGGGCAAACGCGCTGCCGGCATACGCGATGTCTGGGTTCGCCGCGGCGCGTTCCGCAAGTGTTCCCCGGCCGCTTGCGGCGAGGACAAACCGGTGCATCCGGCGTCCCATGCCGGCGTACCCGGCCTCCGCGCCGCGCAGCGGCACGAACCGGACGACCCGTTCCACCGGGTCAACCGGATCAATCGGCGTATAGCGGTAGCGGAGCGAGAAGGCGGCGCTTCCGCCGCCATGGCCATCGGTTTGAGCCACGCATTCGGCGTCGCACTCGCCCTGCTGCGCGATGGCGAGAAGGGCGGACTGGGTTTGGGTCCGAACGGCTCCGAGGCAGGGCAGCATCGGCATCAGCTCCCAGCGCCGCTGCTCGCCGTAGACGAGAAACCTGTCTTCCAGGGGGCCATGACGCTCGGGAAAGCAGAGGGCGCCGCTGCGGTAGGGCAGGACAAGGTGTCCAGTGCGCTGCGGCTGTGGTCCGACGCTCAGCAGTCCCGGAAGCAAAGTGATCCCAGCCAGCAGAGACCGCTCAGGATAAGGCTCGCGGAGACGCTCGCCGGCAATCCGTGCGACCAGTCCTTCCCCATCAAGCGCAAAGCGAACGGTCGCGGAGGCGCTGAACAGCACCTCGTCAACAGTGAGCGTGACATCAATCCAGCCGTTGCCGGGCGTCACGGCAAAACTGCCGTTTGTGCCGGCTTCCGTCCTCTGAAGTGCGAGCGAGTAGATGTCCAGGGTGAACGGCGGGACCGGCCCCCAGACCGTGCCGGACTTCAGGTCGGTCAGCTCGGCAAGAGGAGGGTTTTCCCCGATCAATCGAAATTCAAGGTCTTCGTGATTAAGTGCATGCAATAGTGATAGCTCCCTGAACTGCGGCTACTCTGCCAGCACAGTTGCGCCATTATACGCCCTTCACTTCTATTTGTCAAGACTCCTCCGTCCAGACGGATGCTCCCGCCAGAAATGAAAAGGGCGCTGCTGGTCTTGCTCTGAAATCCACCGGACAACCCCGAAAATCTCGGAAATCGATCTTCTGAGGACCGCGCCGCCCTCGCGCTTAGCTGGTGTTACGAACGGGTTGGTTGCACACTTTATCCTTGAAGATCGATATAGAAGTCAGAGTTAGCCGCTTGTTGCCTCCCTATTTTACGAAACCAAAAGTAGGCAATGATATACTTGACTAAGCAAGAAATTGCGCGTACAATAGGGACATGGCAAATGAACTTACAGTCCCGAAAACTCTGCAAGCCCGAAAACCCTGCAAGCCCGAAAACCCTGCAAGCCCGAAAACCCTGCAAGCCCGAAAACCCTGCAAGCCCGAAAACCCTGCAAGAAGCAATTCTCTTTTACGCGAACCCGGCCCGGTGTCTGGAACTGCTGATTGAACTGCGCTGGCCCGAAGGCGTTGTCTGTCCTTACTGCCAAGTTAAAGACGTTACGTTCATGGCTTCCGTTCGCCGCTGGCAGTGCAAGAACAAGGCTTGCCGCAAGCAGTTTTCAATCAAAGCCGGCACGGTCATGGAAGACAGGCCCATCGGACTAGACAAGTGGCTTTGTGCGATCTGGCTTATCACGAACGCCAAAAACGGCATATCGTCTTACGAAATCCACCGCGCTATCGGTGTTACCCAAAAAACGGCGTGGTTCCTGCTTCACCGTATCCGGCTTGCCATGCAAAGCGGCACACTGGAAAAGATGAGCGGCATAGTTGAAGCCGACGAAACATTCCTCGCTGGACTGGAAAAGAACAAGCACGAAAGCAAGAAACTCCACGCAAGAAGAAAGCCGCTTAATGCGGCTTTTCCTGTTTTAAGGACAGCGCGATGCCAAAAATCAATCGGGTTATTGTTAGGGTCATTGCCTATATCTTTGCGGGATACTTGCTCTTGGGTTTAATTGGTCACTTTCTGCTAAAGCATAGTTAATTAAACTGCCTGCTTAGTCAAGTATATGACGACCCAAAAATAACTGCAAACCAAAAATGAAAGGAAACACTTCTTCTCGTAAGACACCGATCCCGCGCAGCATCCATGGCGAAGTGCCCCTGGACCCCAAAGATCAGGAACTGCCGGATTCCCTGCGCCATGGTCCGCCGCCGGAACCCGAAGACCGCATACAAAACCGGCGCACTTACCGGATCACTCCCGTCTCGCGCGTGTTTATCATCAAGCTCATCAACACCGGGTACAGCAACAAGCAAATCAACGCCATCCTTCAGCAGCGAATGTATATTCTGGAGGATGAACCAGATTTGTCGGTGGACTGCCTCGGCGAAATCCGGGCGCTGGATGACTGCAAGCTCGACGTTGAACCGCTAAGCGATGAAGCGTGCCAGGTGGCCTATGCTCACATTGGCAAGTTCCTAATCCACTGGGCGGAACTGGGGGATGCTGCCATTGATCGCCTGCTGAACGGCGGGGACTTCGGCGACGATTTTGAGCATCTGTCTGTTGGCGAGTGCCTGATGGTTGCAATGACGGCAACAGGCCTGCTAATGGATACGTTTGGGGCAGGTCTTGGGGAGCGGATCAAAGCACAACTGGAAGACGTGATGGCAGAGCAGGTTGCCGTAGCCGAAGGGAAGGTTCACCGTTAAGGAGCTAGCCGAGTTGCAAGCAAAAGGCATCCTGGGAACGGAACAGAGCAGAGTTCAACGCGCGGCGGCGGACGACATATATTCTCAAAAAGTGAAGAATGTAAAAGTAGCGAATGATGAAGCGAAGCAGTAACCAGACAAAGCGCTACGCAATCTACGTGCGGCGTTCCTCCGATGATCAGGCGCACAAAGACTTCTCAACGGTTGACGTTCAGATCGAGCTTGACGGACAGTATATCCGCGAGCAAGGCGGGTCACTGGCGGGGCTTTACAAAGATGAAGGCGTGTCCGGCACGACGCTGAAGCGCAAAGAGTTCCAGCAGCTGCTTGACGACGCGAAATCTGGAGCGTTTGATGTCGTCGTTTGTACCTACATGAGCCGGCTGGGACGTGGGGACTCGTTCAAGGTGGCAGAATATCTGCTGAAAGAAGCGGGCGTCAAAGTAGAGATGGTAAAAGAGCAGTTCACCGATGATGTCAGCGGCTACGTCGGCAAGCAGATGACGCAGTTCGTAGATGGAATGCACGTTGAGCAGGTACGCCAATGGACAAAGACCAAAATGGAAGCAATGGTCAAGGCGGGCTATGTCTGCGGCGGCGCGACTCCTTTTGGTATGGCAAAAGAAGCTGCCCAAGATGCCGAGATGGTCAGCCGCAATGACAAAGAGCCGCCCAAACGGTTCGTACCGCATCCTGAAGAGGCGGCGCTTGTTCTGCGAGCCTTTGAGCTGTTCGCCAAAACGCACAGCCTGGTGAATGTGCAGACCTACCTCAAAGCAATGTCCGACCGCACTTGGTCCTTCGACGCTGTTACCCGCCTACTTCGCAACGAGGCTTACCGGGGCGTGATTGTCTTCGGCGACTGGCGCAATGACAACGCCCATGAAGCAATTATCAGCTCAGAGCTTTGGGAAACAGTACGCGCCGCCGATGAAAAACGCTCGCGCCGCAAGTAGAACCCGAAGGATGTTTCCCCCTATTACCTGCGCGGCGTCGTCCACTGCCCTCACTGCGGCTGCAAGATGACCCCTGCCGCCCATCCGGGCCGTACTGCCACTGTGACCCATTATAAGTGCATTCACTCATTCAAGAAAGTAACGCAAGGCTGTCCTATTCGCCGGGTCACTGCGGGAACGCTGCACAACGCTGTTTTTGGTGAGATCCGCCGCGCTGCTGAAGATCCGCCGCGCTGCCGAGCATCCGGCGCAGATGACGGAGCTGTGGGAAGGGGCGACAGACGAAGAGCGGGAAGAGTTGATGCAGTCGATGGTGGTTCGTGTGGAGATGAACGAAAAAGAAGAAGGAACCTGCGAAGTGGCGTTGATGCCGCAGGTTCCTTCTGATTGGTTGGGATTAACTTCCCGGCTGGGAGCGGGAAGGGCAGTAACTACCACATTCAACCCTCGATGCCATGATCTTCCGCTCTTCATTGCCCCAGGCGGACAGAGCCGGACGAAAATACCACGCCCTAAAACACCATGCCTCAAGCGGCAACTCTAAGTCACTTGAGGCCGAAGACTTGACCTTCCATCACAAGCAGCTACACTCTATGACATCCAGAAGCGCAGCCGGAAAACTTCCGTCTGGACGGAAGTTTTTGCCGGAGATAAAAATGTCTGCATTTGGAGCACGCCCAAGGATAGGTCTCCTTCAAATAGTCCTCTTTGTGCCGGGCAGCCCAGTAATTGCGCTGGCGCACCGTAGTCGCCAGCAATAACGAGGTCATACTGCTTGAGCAGAAAACCTCACAGTAGTCTCGGTCTCTGTAACTTTTCACAGTTACGCATGTCCAGTCGAGACGTTGATCACGAAATGGGAAAAAGGCGGACCGCTGCAAGTGAGCTTGGAAGCGGAGTGGGGAAATTGTCTCAGAAACGAACGATTTTGAGACACAAGCCAAAAGATTACTTGCAATGATCTCCGCGAGTTATGTTGCAAAACTCGCAGCGGAAAATGTGGCTGTTCAACTTCTCGCCATCGTGAGGCAAGACCTGCTAGCGGTCATATAATCAAGAAGCTGTCATACTTGTGGTTAATTTAATGCAAGAGCGAGGCACATCGTCCAGCAGCAGGCCGCGATGCCGCAAGCCGTCGAAGCCCAGGCCGCCGCCAATCCGTACCGCCCGGCACACTCCGGACACCCTGTACTTCAAACGCCCTGTACTTCAAACGCCCTGCGTCACGGCGCGAACGACAAGCATGATGCCGATGAGTGTGATTGCGGCGGCGCTGACAACCGGCAGACGGCGCAGCACTCCCTCGCCGGCGGGGAAGCGCTCAAACCAGTGCCGCGTAGACACAACCAGTAGGCCAATGGCGATCAGCACGGAAGCCAGGCCGACACTGAAAGCTGTAATCAAGACCATGCCGTAAACGATCCGGTGCAGGGCAACCGCCGCCAGCAGCACGACCAGCGCGGAAGGACACGGAACAATCCCCCCAGAAACTCCCAGCGCCAGCAGGGATTGCAGTGTGATCGGCCCTTCCGGTACGGCATGAGTGTGGCTCCCAAACCCGTGGGAATGCGTGTGGCCATCGCCATGAGAGTGCGTATGGCCGTCCTCGTGCGTGTGGGTCTGTCCGTCCTCGTGCGTGTGCAGGTGTATCTCATCCGGAACGTGGTCGTGGCTGTGCGAATGATCGTGTCCGGTCGGGACGCCGCGCAGGCGGGAGACGAGCAGCCAGATGCCGACGCCAAAAACCGCCAGGCCGCTGACCACGCTCAGAACCGGGTACAGCTTCTCCGGCACGATGTACCGCGACGCGAACAGTGTCACCAGCCCCAGCGCGAAGACGCCGAGCGTATGGGTGATTGTCACGATCAACCCCAGCAAAACCGCGTGCCGGGCCGTGCCGCGTGACCCGACAAGGTACGCCGCTACCATAGTTTTGCCGTGCCCCGGCGAAAGCGCATGGAACGCGCCGAACACCAGCGCGATCAGCAGGCCGGCCAGCATGACGCCCGGCGTCAAATCGCGACGGGCGATGGCCTGCGTAAACGCATCACGGGGCGTCGCATCGCGCGTGGCCGGCGGCGTGTTCGCCGGAGCCGTCAATGCTGCGCCCGTCGCCGCGCCGGGAACTGCCGTGAAATGGGCCGCCGTATCCTGGGGCGGGATGATGTCGCGCGGGTAAATACTCAGCCCGAGACTACGGTCAATGCTCGAAACGGAAGCGTCTTGAAGCGCGACCCCGGCGCTGCCGACGGCAACGACTTCTTTCCAACCCGTGCGCGACGGATAATTCCGGTCTTCCCATGTCACGGTGCGCGTACCGGACGGCATCGCGGCCAGCCAGTCCAAAGAGACTTTCAGCGTTTGGAGGCCGCCTGCGCCGGGTGATAAGCGCAGGCGACTGCCGGTTAAGGTGAGGGGGATTGGCGTGCCGTTCACCGTCAGCGTTATTCCCGACGCAAGCTGCGCTGCCCGTGCCGCTAAATAGTCAGACTGTTCGGGCGCAGTGATCGCGCCTTCCTGCCCGTGACAGAGAGTTCCTTTTTCGGTCAGGGTCGGGATTTCCGCCATGTCAATGACGTAGTGGATACGCACATCGTTTGGGTCCGCTTGCAGCCGCGCATAGTGACAGATTGCGAAGTTTCCCATCGGATGAGCGAGGGCGGAAGAAGTCAGATAAACCGTCCCGAGGATCGCCAAAAAGACACAGCAAAAGTATCGCACCGGCAGCGATGTGTGGATCATATTTTCTTTCCTGCCGGGCCGGCAAGCTGCTGAAGAGTCGCCGAAGCAATCGGCGCATCAATTGGGCCAAAGTTCGGATTGAGCGCAATCGCTTGACGAAGGCAACGCTGCGCTGTCGGGACATCGTTTTGCTTCACAGCGATCATGCCGGCATGGAACAAAAAGTCAGCTTCGGGCGTGTGCTGACTCAGCGCAGCACGACTCATGGCACCCGCCTCGGCGTAACGCCCATTTTTGTACAGGCACCAGGCCAGCGCGTCGGCGGCATAAACATTTTTGCGGGTTCGGTATTCTTCCTGGGCGTCCCGCAGCGCTTCCGGCGATTTTCGGTTGTGGTTTGCGCGGAACAGTGACATCTGCCAGCCGCCGCGCACGCCGTTCGCTTTCTGGATTTTGTCAATCTGTTCGGCCAGCGCAAACTGTTCCTGGGCGTCGGCTTTGCGTCCGGTCAGCGCGTAGAGGTCGCCAAGCGCCGCGACGGCTTCAAGCTGCGGCACGACGGCCACGGCTTTTTGGTAGCTTTCAATCGCGTCCAGGTAGTCTCCTCGCCCTGCCTCCACACGTCCCAGTGCCATCAGCACCCGGTAGTTATTCGGCGTCGTCGTGAGCGCGTCCCGCAGGGTCTGCTCGGCGGCCGCCTCATGCCCTTCGCTGTACAGCATCAGCCCAAGCTGGGCGCGGCACCAGCCGGTCGTCTCGGCATAGGGTCCCCCGGCGTCAATGGCGCGAACCATCAGCCAGACGCCTTTGCGGTAGTCGCCGGTCAGCCACAGCAGATGCCCGCCCCGGCTGTATGACGCGAGATCAGGCCGCAGATTGAGCATCGCCTGATAGTGGGCGTAGGCCGCGTCGTAGTCGCCAAGCTCCTGGTCGGCGTCCCCGATGAGGCCGTAGGCGTCATTGCTATCTGGGTCCTGCGCCAGCGCCCTGCCCGCCCACACTTTGCTTTCTTCAAACTCATGGCGGTCACTCGTGACCCAGGCCATGCCATCTAGGGCGGGAACACTTTTGGGGTCCAGCGCCAGCGCTTTTCGGTAGACGGTCTCAGCGTGGCCGTAGTAGCTCAGGTCCGCCGTTTCGCGGGCTTTCTGCATGAGTGCATTGCCGAGATCAGTCCAGTTGCCAGGCGCTTTCGGGGACTTTTCCGCGGCAAGCGTGTACTTCGTGATGGCCTGGTCCAGCTTTGCTCCGCCGTCGTCTGGGGTTGGGGTGACTGCCAGCGGCGGGGCGGCTGGCGCGACTGAAACAGCGGGTGCCGGAACAGCCGCGCCGAGCAGACGGGCGGGACGGCGCAGCGCCCACACGCCTGCCGCTAGGCAAAAGAGGATCAGAGCAATAAGAATAAGACGTCTCAAGAACATCTGCCTCAATGTGCCGGCACCTGCGCGACTGTCTCCGGGGGCCGCGATCCAAGCTGCTTCAGCGTGTCGGCGGCAATTTTGGAGTCACGTGGGCTGAAGTACGGGTTGAGGCTTAGCGCATGGGCAAGGCACTTGCCCGCCGTGACCCGGTCGTTGGCTTTGGCGTAAATCATGCCGGCATGAAACAGCATTCCGGCTTCGGGCGTGTGCCGGGCGAGCGCCGTCTGGATGGCAGCTTTCGCCGGCTCTTCCTGGCCGTTCTTATAGCAGCACCAGGCGAGAGTGTCGGCGTCGCTGACGTTCAAGCTGGCCTTGTTTTGCTCGGCTAGCTGGAGGGCCTGGGGCAAGTTCCGGTCATGGTCAGCGTAGAACTGGGCCATTTGCATGTGGTCGTCCACGCCCGCGTCCGTGTTTCGCTTATGCAGCGCTTCCACCTGCGCGTACTGCTTTTCGGCGTCGGCTTTGTCGCCGGACAACTGGTACAAGTCCCCAAGCGTCGTCAGCGACGCGAAATCCGGGGCGACGGTGACGGACTTTTTGTAGAGGGCAATCGCCGCCGGGTAGCTGCCGCGTGCGGCCTTGAACTGGCCCATCGCCGCCAGCGCTTCGGCATTGTTGGGCGACGTTTTCAGAACGTCGCCCAAAGTCTGCTCGGCGGGCAAAAGAGCGCCCTGGTCAAACAGCATTTCGGCAAGCTGAGTGCGGCACCAGGCGGTATTTTCGGCGTAGGGACTGCCCGTTTTGATGGCGCGGATCATCAGCCACATGGCTTTGCGGGAGTTGCCGTCCAAATACAACAGATGTGCGCCCCGGCTGTACGAGGCGATGTCGGGCCGGATGTCAAGCATCTTCTGGTAATCCGCGTAAGCGTCGTCATAATGTCCCGTCGCCGCGGCGGCGTCGCCGAGCAGGCCGTAGGCGGTGTTATCCTGCGGGTTGAGTGCAACGGCTTTGTTCGCCCATTCGGTGCTTTGATTAAACTGGTTTCGGTCGCTGTTGACCCAGGCAAGTCCCGTCATGGCGTCGGCGCTGCTGGGGTTCCGCGCCAGGGCCTGCTTGTAGACCTGCTCGGCGTAGCCGTAATAACGCGGGTCGGCGGTCTCGCGCGGCTTCTGCATCAGGGTGTCGCCGAGCCGGACCCAAGTTTTGTCGTCATTGGGATGTTGGCGCAGCAGGCCGGTCCACTTGGCAATGCCGTGGTCGGCGGCGGTGCGGGCGGGCGGGGTCGGGATAGCGGCAAGCGTTACATCGGCAGACGGCAGCGCGGGCGCAGTCTGCGCGGAGTTGCTCGATGCCGTGCTGTTCTGCGCGGCCTGATGGGAAGCGCAGCCGGCAGCGACCACCATCAGGGGAAGAAGCAGAGATAATTTAGGAAAAAATGCGTTTTTCATGGCGTGTATCTTTAAGATGGCTAGTGGTTAGGAATGGTGCGGCGGCATCAATCTTCCCGGCCTTGAAAGGCCGGGCTAAAAGAGTACAAAGCCCCTCCGGGGCTGGAGTCTTCAGTGCCGGAGGCACTTTGTAATCTACTAGCCCGGCACTTCAGGGCCAGGCATCAGTCCAGCAGCTACCCGCCGACGTTCGGGCCGGAGTCCTTGCTGTTGCGCGTGCCGGCATTCGGTGTTCCAGCATAGGGGAAGGTCATGTTGTAGACCTGGTCATTGTGGTCTACGTTGTCCCCCAGCAGGGTGATCTTCGTATAGCTCGGCCCGCTGGCAATTGCCGTCAGGGCGATGTCTACCACGTCGTCGCCGAAGCGCCGCCCGTTCGGCCAGCCGCCGGGAACCAAAGCGCCGTTGCTGGCGGTGAGGGTGTCGCCGCCGATGAAGCCGAGGCGGTTGAACTTGCTGTCACCCGAGATGTTGGCGGGTCCGGTCGTCGTGTCTACCCGAATCACGTCCGGGATATAGACGGCGGCCAGGTCCGTGCGGCCCGATGTCGCAAATGTGGTGCCGTAGACTTTGTTGATCAACGCGGCGACTTCCGGGTTCAGCGCGTAGGTCTTGTATTTGGTCGGGTCAGAGGTCGGCAGATCCCGGTTGTAGTTGTCTTTGTCCCGGATGGCGACCAGCACCTCGTTGAAAAGCGGGTTGGCTTCGCGGTTGACCTGAATGTACGGGCCGGAGCTGACATTGTCGCCGGTTGTGGTGCGGAGGGTGACGCGGGGGCGAGACACAGACGCATAAACGCCGACGCCGGAGTTTGTTCCGCCGCTCGTGAACGCGCCCTGGTAAGCGACCGAAGGCAGGTCGGTCAGCGGGATCTCAATCGCGTAGTGCAGGACGTTGTAGCCCTTGAAGCCGTCCACGCCGGTTCCGTCCTGGCCGAGGCCATTGCCGTTCTTGTTGCTCAGAATGCGCGGATCAAGCAGGTCAAAGATGCCGGGCGTGTCGGCGTAAAAGCCGTCTTCGCGCGAGCCGGCAAAGACGGTCGTTTGCCCGGCGACATTGGGGATCGCCGGCAGGGTGTAGGTCGTTTCGCGGGTGTAGGTATCCAGACCTGCGTTTGTAGACGCGCCGCTGACGGCCCGCCCGGTGTTCGGGTCGTTGTACTTCGGAGTTGTCCGCATGCCGGTGTTGTACGGCGGGACCATCAGGGTCATGCTGGCCGGGCTGAGCGGCGTAACCGTGTTCTGGCCTTTCGCGGAGGTCACGGTCTTGGTGACGGTGTAGGTCTGGACAAAGTTCTGGTGGGCATCGCCGACATCGTTGATCGGGCCGGCGTCGGCGGCTCCGTTGATGTTTGCGCCGCGCCCGTAGCGCAGGATCGTGTCCAAATTTTTGTAGGAGCCGTTCTGGCTGCTGACCGGCGAGAACTTGAAGTCGTAGCGCTGCACCTGCGCTCCGGTGATGGGGTTTGCGATGTGGATGCTGTATAGGGCATCATCGGAGAATGAGTCATAAGTCACGCCGTCGCCGGGTTCCGAGAAAGGGCGGACGCTGACTTCAACGACAAGCAAATTGCCGCGCCGGAACGCATACACGTCGGTGAGGTTTGCCTGCGGGTCGAGTTTGATCAGCGGTGCGTCGCTGTGGCTGGAAGCGCGGGCAGCGCCGCCGCTCAGGCCAAGTGCGCCGAGGACGCCAAGCGCCGCCACGCAAAGAAGAGGTTTAAACATGGGTTGTTTCCTTCATAAAAATGAATCAAGAACGAGCAACAGAAGCAATGCTGCGGCGACGCCGCACGGCGACGAACGTCAGCAGGGCCAGCCCGGCTCCGAGCGAGACCAGAGTGCTGGCCTCCGGCACCGCCGCGTTTGGCCCAATCGTCATCCCGTTGACCGGGTTCGCACCGTTGATGTCTTGGGTGTCAAAGGAGACGGCTCCCGGTCCAAAAGCGCTGCTGAACGAGAAGCCGGAAATTGTGCTTCCCGAGGCGAACATGCCGGGGTTTGCGCTGCTATCCGGCAGAAAAGTCTCGATGCCTACGGTCGAGTCGTAGGGAATGGAGCCGAACTGAAACCCGGCGGGGGCGGAAAAATCGAAAAGCGCCCCCGGCACCAGCGGCAGGTTATTGAGGTTGACGAGGGCTAATTCGGTGGCCGTGAAATTGGTCACGGTGTAGCTGTAGTTGTACAGCCCCCCGTTGACCGTGACGGTAGGGGCGACAGTGACCTGGACCTGGGCATACGCGGCCCCTGCAGAGAACAAAATGCCGACTGTGCCTGCAAGCGCACAAGCGCCGGCGAGGCGACGTGGCCGCAACCGGCGTGGTCGTGGAAGCATGAGAAGACCTGCCTTTCAAAGAAACAAAAAATAGAAATAAGTTGGCGCGTGTGGACACCGGAGCGGCCACGGGTTGAGGAGTGCGTGGGGCAAGGCGGCGAGGCGCAATGAGCCTCAGCGGCGTGGTCTCAAGCGGCGGTTTGCTCGTACCATGAGCGAAAGAGCTATGCTGACACTGTTCGGCGAAGCGGGTCTAGCGGAGCAGACTAACAGGACAGGCCAGAGGGGGTAAACTGGTCATCGAAAGCCATCGGGGATGAAATGCTAATTGCCAGCCAAGCTCATGCCGGTAAGTGTACCTGCCTCGATGCGTAATAGATACGTCATAACGCCAGCAGTATTAACACATGGTTACAACTGTATGATAAGAAGTCAGTGTGACCTCACTTGAAGACGACGGTAACCCAAAAGGCAGACTGCGAAGAAAATCTAATGCTCGATCAAACCCAATCGAATGATTAGGAGAACCCGGCTCTGCTTCAGCGAAGCCGCTAGCTTGCTTACGCGACTCCTACAGTCTCTCACCTTCAGAAGCGCCGTCGAACAGATCCGTCCAGACGGATCCTCTCGCCCGAGATGAACCAGAGGTGAAAAGGTCCGCATCGGGACCACGGTGAAAGATAGTCCTCTTTGTGCTAAGCAGTCTTGTGATCACGCTAGCGGACCGTGAACGAACATACTGTTAGAAGAAGAACGAGCGGATTCTTCTAACAGCTTTGTTCAGACAATGCAGATGACAGAGAAAGAGAGTATGACGCTTGAACCGTTGCCAGTTGTCTTGTCACACTCTCCGGGTTACTCTCAAGGGTTTGAGTTAGACCCTCAATTGGGCGCGGGAAAAGGTGTTAAGGCTAACAATGGTTTCCCGTCCATCGTGATCAAAACCACGCCTCGGCGTCCACCGGGGATGCGACGGGGAAGAAAGTCTAAACCTACAGAACTTGGTCAGGCAGAATGAAGAACTATATCGGCGTCTCTTGCTCACTGCTCCCACCCATCAACTGCTGGATCGTCGCGATAGGTAAGAGGAGGCGCTTACCACCCGGCTCCGTTTCCCGGAAGCCGAAGCCGAGACTCATGTACCAATCTTTTGCCTCCTGATCCAACGTGATCAACGACAACGCATCGACTGGCACTTGCTGGGTCGCTTCAAGCATCTGCGCCATCAGCCTGAGAAGCAAGCGCTTTCCAAATCCCTGGCGTTTGTACTTCACATCCACGGCCAGTCGGTCAAGTTCAATAACGGTCGCTTCCGCTTGATCCTCTTCGTCTTCTAGGACGAGATCCAATGGATCTGGAGAGACAGTGTAATAGGCAATGATCTCGGACCCCCAGGATGAGGCACGACAACCCAGGTCGATCCATAGGCTTGGGACAAGCCGTAACGCAAAAGAAAGTCGTTCATACTGCTTTTTCCGCAGTTGAACGACTTTCTATCGTGGTGAGGGGCAATCGGTTCGACAAGCGACATCGTTACCAACCAGGATTCTGGTCGGCGAAGTCTTTGTGTTCGGCAAAAGCGGCCCGCAGTGCTTTGGTCGGCGGCTGAGGATTGCTCAGAATGCGACGTATGCCCTCAGCCTCCTCGCGCGAGACGGCAACACGCCGGCGTGGAGCCGGTGCAGTTGCTTCGTCATTTGTGCGACGGGAATCCGTGCAGGTTTTCGTCAGCGTCTGTGGCATCTTCGTTCTAGCCTTTCCCAGTCTTCCGTGCTTCATTATAGCCACTTTCGCGGCTTTTCAACAGTGGCCTTGAATGACCGTGGATGATTACTCGCTTTCTTCTACTCCTGTAGAAGAAAGCGAGTAATCACTGATCCTTTTACACCGTTGGACTTTCGCATGCGCGAGACAAGCAGACCGATTGCTTCTTGCTTTCTTCGCAAAAAGAGGATTCTTTGATCAATATCTGAGGGTGCGACCCTTTGTGTTGTTCATTGTATCACCTTTTCAGTGAAATGTCAATCGCCCTGCGCGAGTTCCTGGCTCTGACAGTTACAAGGCGAACTAGGCACCGAAAGTCGCCTGTCCCGTTTTGCTGGAGTTGCCAGGGCCGTCAGCACGGTATGCCCCGGCCGCCGGGGATGCGGCGGTCAGTTCGAGTACAAACGCCGCCAAACTAACTAAGATTCACCGGTGGGCCTTGGTCGTAACATTCTTCACTGCATCATTGCATCTCTATCGCACTTGCCATCGCTTTGGGATATTTCTGAAGGCTCACTTCTCCAAAGGGTTTCTGGCTGCTTCGGCTTCCCGTTCGCGGGCAACTTCTGCCAGTTCGTGCACCTTTCGGAAGAAAGCCACCCAAGCCAAGTTTGGTTCGGCGGACGCGCATTCATAGATTGGGCCGTCTGACAAACGCAGACGAGTGGGATTTTGATCCAGGATCTCCACGACGTAAGGGCAATTCGGATCGTCTTCATCCCGGAAGTAAGAGCAGTACGGCTGACCAGTCTGTTCGCTGATTTGTCGCCGGACACTCCTTCTGATCTCGGCGTCTCGCTTCCGCTCTTCTTCTGGGGACGCATCCGGCTTCTGGAACTCTGCCGGGGTGCGAACGGTAATTTTCATGATTGAACCGCTCCGGACTTTCTCCGGCGTTGAAGGTGCTGCCAGGTTGAAATCCGACGCTTGGAAAGCCTTTTGGTGCGGCTTAAAAAATAAATGGAAGTCGTTGCCTTTCTGGGGTCCCAATCCTTCGATTATTTAAATGTGAGTGGTTTCGAAAGAAGCATCCCTCACGATCATAATACCATGGAAGGCTATGCCGCACCAAGCGGCATGGAACATTGACAGTGTCAAGAAAACCAGCACCGATCAAAGTAATCAAGACGATTTTTCCCGAAGATGGGAAAGTTGGCCCCGGTTGGGTGTATGTCACCCAACTCCTGTTCCTCGCGGGCGAACGGGCCAAAGCCGCCGAGGCCACTTCCGAAACCGGAAACATCTCCCCCGGCGAAGACTGCAAGCCGCGAAGATAGAACACAATCCAACAGCCTTGGTCATCAAACAATGATCGAGGCCGTTAGGTGACAACACTTCAAGAACGCTGGCCTGCGTGTTCACCGCCGTTGCACAGAATGCAGGGCTAGTCGTCGGTGGTTAAAAAATCACTGGCAACGCGGCCCCAGTCGTCACGCGCGTTCTGAGCGGCCTGCCGGCGCAGACCTTCCGGCAGTTCGTCTTCGTATCGCGCCCATGCGATCAGCAAGGTTTTCAGGCCATCTCGTGCGCCGTTGAGCCGCCGCTTGAGTTCATCGGGGCCGACTCCCTCGGTGCTTTCTTCCAGGACTTCGATCAGGCTCTCGTAGACCGGATGCTGCGTGTTGAGGGCGATAATGATCGAACCCGTGCCACGGGTCCGGACTTGGAAGAACGACGCGCTGCCCAGATCGGTTGGAACGAACCGGTATTTGAGGTTGTCACGGATGATGTTGGCAGCCAGCGTGTCCACAATCTCAGTTGGCAAGCCAAAATCACGTAAGGTCTGCTCGGCATTCTCCTGCCGAGTATTCGACGGCAGGCTCTCGTCTCGATCACTCTGCCCAACATGCCCGGCTTCTTCACGCCGCTTGGTCCGGGCCGTCGCTTCCCGTTCCGGGACGTGCTCTTTCGGCGCTACCGCCAGCGAGCGGTTCCCGGCGGTCTGGTCTTTGAGTTGCCCACGCATCCGTTTGATATGATTGTCAATGTCGTTGACGATCTTGAGAAGTGGTCCGCGTGGATCGCCGTTGTCCCGGAGTTCTTCCAGCACTTGATTGAGCGTCCGGGTCTTGAGCATCACATCCAGGTCGCTCTTGGCAAGGTCGGCAAAGTTCCGGGCACTCTGTTTGTTGTTTGTGACGCCGAACAGGTCATCGAGCGCAGGTGAAAAGTCCACCTCGACGCCCCACCAGCGCTCAACCGGGTCATATTGTATGATGAGCGACTGATCCAGTTCCAGTTCGCGCTCGGCACGCATGATGGAGACGCCGACGTTGCCTTTGGCATGCTTGCCATAATCCTTCGCCCCCGCATTCGGCGCATCCCTGGCGGCGGGCTTGGCAAGGGAAAACCGAACCGTCACCGGATGAGTCTCACCGCGAAACTCTACTTGGAAAACTTTCTCAGTATCCGGCTCGTTGGCGGCGTCCCGGAGCGGCTCGAACATTGGCGTGTCATGGTAGGGGGCAGGACAAGACGTGCGGCTGATCAGGTAGCCGGGATCATTTGGGAGCGCATCCATACTTTCGCGCTCCGTGAGTGCGTCCATGTTGAACGCGGTGAACCGGATTTTCACCCGCCCGTCGTCGAGCCACTTGCGGTACATCCGGCCGATCACATACTCGGAGTTGTCAATGATGGCACCGGCCGTGCGCCAGATGCACCGATCCAGATTAGACCAAACGACCAGTGTTCCCGACTCGCCGAACGTGCCGCCCATTCTCCGCCAGAGCGCCGGCATTGGTTCGGAAGTTGGGCGCGGGACGCTACTTTGCTGCCGTTCCTGGATCTGCTGCAAGTCCAAGAACGTGTGAAGCGCGTTTTCAACACCGTTCTGCCACGTCCAAACGTCCACGCGGGTGCATTGCGAGATGCTGGACGCCGGGAGGCCCATCCCGAAGCGCCCGATCCCGTCCTGCTTACCGGTTTCCAGGCGCGTCCCGTTGCCGAACTGCATGGCGAGGCGCAAAGTGTCGGCATCCATGCCGCAGCCATTATCGAGTACCGAAATCTGCTCCACCCGTGTTCGATTTCTTTGGTTGACCTGCCCCGTCCGCTCGGCGCACAGCAGTTCCACCTGGCTCGCCCCGGCCTGCACCGCGTTGTCCATCAGTTCCGCGATCGCGTAAGCCGCGTTGCGGTAACCATTATCCCGCATCGCCTGCACGGCGAGGTGGGTCGGCACAATATCAAACGATTGCTCGGTCTCCTGCATCAAAATAACTCTCCTGCCAATCTCCAGAGATTAATGGTTTATCAGACGCCAGGCGATCCTGTCTACTGTTCCTTCGCAACGTGTTCAGCCAATTCCTCTTCGCTGATCGGATAATTTTGTCCACGCACATCTTTGTAGCTTTTGCGAGCGCGTTTGATTTCCTGCAATGTTGTCGGGGCGAGATGTGCGTGCAGGAGAGCATTGAGCAGCACGGTGTTATCCTTGCCCGTCAGCATCTTGCCCCCCTCAACACTGAATACAGCAGTCCATGGGGCAGCATTCATTTTCCAGGTGAGGAACGACAAACGCTGCATAATTTCAGGCCAAGTGAGTGTGCCTTGCTGTATAATTTGACTGGCGACACGCGCAACCGCTTTTTGCACTACGGGACGCATAAATGGGTGACCGCTGCCTTCATTGTCCTTGGGCGCACGCACGTCTTTGGCTGATGCCGATGCTTCCAGTTTGCTGCGGACATCCCCACAATTTACCAGCAGGTCATCAACACGGCTGCTAAGTACCGTGTAAGCATTTTCCAGCACTTCATCGCTTGGCCGCGCGGCTTTATTTTGCAGCGCGGCCGGCAGGTCTGATCCTAGAGGCTGAAGTATGTCATACAGAACGGTGAATGTTGTCAGCGCTCTTGAGTCTGTTTTCGCAACACTGCCGCCTGCAAGACGTACACCCCCGCTCTCGTCAGCCCCCATGATGACACGGACTCGGCCTTCCTGCTTAAGAAAGTCGTGATCTTCTAAAAGGCGCCGTGTCAAGATCGCATAGCCATCGTCTTCATCGAGCGCGATGTTCTCTGCCAAGCCGGTTTGTTTGGCGTTGCGATTGATATTGGAAAACAAGCGGCGTGTTCGAGTGCGCCCATCTTTGGTGTCGTAGTGGGTGACAATCAGAACACATATATCATCTTTTCCAAGCTCCGGATTCTTTTTTATGGCCTCCTTGATTGCCCGCAGCCGGTGCTGCCCGTCAAGTGCAAAATACTGTTGAGTTCCGTCAAAGGTTAAGACCCCAAAACCCTGATCTAGCCCCGACAACATTCCGTCAGGGTCCTCCATTGTGAGCGGTGTATAGTTGGGTTCGCCACCCCAGACCGCAACGACAAGTCCGCCCAAAAAATGATGCTGGGAACTCAGCAGATACTCAGTGATGCCCTTCGTGCGGTCTGTCAATCCACGCTGTACGAGCTGACTAAGTTCTGTGTTGCCTCCCAATTCATAAGCAAATTGCACCTGTCGTGCGAGTTCTGCATATTGCATGGTGCAAATGTAGTAGTTCCAATCGCCGACAGTGCGTTTAAAGACTGAAATCAATGTTTTGTTGCTCATGATATTTTATATAACCCTTTCAGACTTTCCAACCAAGCAAACCGCAAACCCTAATTGGAGCAGGTTGCGGGACTGGGCCTACAAGAGTAGGCATATGAAGTTCCTTTTAGGCGAAAACGGCGAGGTGAAAACTATTTCTGGAAGCGGTTGTCGCGGTGCCAGGCGAGGGCGCTAGGATCAGGATAGCATTTGGGTGATGCTGGGAGATAGATGGAAGACCCGGCGGAAACAAAGTCAGGTGTGCCGGTCATTTTTGGAGAAACTAAAAGCTTGTAATCGTCTGTGATGGAGAAGCCACCCTGGTCAAAACCCCAGTGGTGGTTGTGACAAAGTGCAAGGCCGTTTGACGGGTGGTTATCGCCAAAGAGTGCAAAATCCCGAATGTGACTGGCGTTAAGAACACGGCTGTCGCCGATACGCACTCCCAAACCGCAGACGGCGCAAGTGTTGTTGTAAATCGCGTAGATGACTTTGGGAAACAAGGCACTCCGCAGGTATTCTACGTCGCCTTCTTTGACGGTTTTCGCGACCTTTGGCTTGGGCTTACTTTGTGCATCGGCAACGAGTTTTTCAACCTGTGCGGCAACCGGGTCGGCGGCAACAATGGGCTGAACCTGCGACGGGGTGATGCCGAAGTAGACTTGCAGGAGGTGGGCGTGGAGTGCTTCACGAGCGGGGTTTTCCTGTAGCAACTGCCATAAATCTGCCTCAAAGCAAGCATAGTTCACGCGAGAGCGAGCGTCAGGAATGGAATGCGGTTCGCCGACCTCTTTGCCGGTGATTGCCTCCCCGTTCTTGACGAAGTGCCAGAAGCCATCTTGATACAGATAGCGGTACGGCATATAAACGCGCTCCAACCAATTACCGGGCGGCAGGGGAAGAACTTGCCAGTATTCGCGGAAGGCTGAGACCAGTTCTACCGTCAAAATGATTTCGTTGTCGGTGATACGCCCTCGCCCGATTTCATCCAGTATAGACAGCAGCAGAATGGGCTTATGCGGAGCCAGCCCCATGTTGCGGTGCAGGTTGCCAAAAGCATGAAGATATTTGTGGAGGATTTGCGCGTCCATGACTGTGCATGATTATACCCCGCAAGCGGTTATTGCAACTGGTCGCGCTGATGCTGACTTGAAAACGAGGGAAAAGCGGCGGCGCTTGGATAGGATGACCAGACTCGCATCCTCTTCGCCGGTGTCTTGGGTAATCGCAAACCGTAAGCCGACGCTCTCCCCGCCGTCCGCTTTCCCCGCCTGTTTGTCTTTCTCGAACGCCAGCAACTCGGAGTGAGAGAACGCGGCGGCAAGCGGCTGAAGCAGGGGCGCGAACCGTTTCTCCTCGGTATCGCTCCAGGCAAACGGTGGGCGACCGGTTACGACGGCCGCGATAGACTCCAGCCACTTGCCGCGTTCTAGTGTTTCATCCGCCGCCCGCTGCACAAACGCGACTAGGTTCGGTTCGCTGAGGTGCGCTCCGATTGTGGCCGACCGTGCCCGAAGTTCAGCCCAGTCCCCAGTTCCGAATGCGGCGCTGACCGCATCCTCGATCCGTTGCAGCAAAACGTCATAGGCGTTGGTCAGGGTTGTCATCGCCGTGTTCCACCGGGCAAAGAAGGACGCGGCGTTTTCTTCGTCGGCGTCGTCCGGGGCGAACGGGCGGCAGTCCATCAAGAGCGGCAGGTCAACAAAGAGCAGTTGTTCGGGGCCACGCGCCTGCTTGAAAACATCCCGCAGGGCACGGGCATCGGCAGGCAGTTGCCGCGTCTTCATGGTGTATTGCGGCAACCGGGCAAAGTGTCGGAACAGGGCGCGGACGACGTTCACAAGCGTCGGTTCTTCGGCATTTCTTAGCAGACCCCGCGCGAACCGTTCCACAACCGCCTGCCGTTCCCCCGAGACGCGGCAGCCCTGCAAAGCGTAGTCCTCGGGACGCTTGATCATGCGTTCAAACGTCGCCGCGTCCAACTGTGTCACGAACCGATCTTCTTCATAAAGGATGACTTCGCTTGCATGACAAAGCAAAACGCAGCAGAGGAGAACGGGAATGACCCCATTGGCAATCCCGAACGGCGGACGGGTCAGGCGGTGCTGCAACTCTGTCAATGGCTTCGGCACCAAATCCCCGGCAAATAGGAAGTCCTCGGTCTCGGCCCAGACGCGGGCGAGTTTGGAGTCCGGGTCGCGGGGCGGGAAGAACCCCCAAGCGACTTCGTCCAGCGACTCGGAGACGGGGCGATGCAGCCCCGTTTCTTCCAGCACGGAAATATACATACTGGCTTCGGGCGGCCAGCCTTCAATCCCAAGCCGCTCTTCGGAAGCGCGTGTCAGCATGGCCGTGATCAGTTCCCGGCGGGCAGACGCGGCGGTTGAGGACAATTGGCGACGGTTGATCAACTCATTTTTGAGTGTCGGCGCGAACGGATAGGCGGCGTCACACGCCGACGACAGCAAGGACTGCAAGGCTAGGTTCCTTGGCTCACCCTGCCACAGCCAAACCGTATCGACCTCACGGTTCGGACGTAGTAACATATCCCATTCGGCTTGCAGAACCGAGGTGGCTTCCAGCATTCGCTCGTCCACTTCGCGCCGTGCCACGGTGTCCGTCGAAAGTTCCGGGGTCTCTTCGTCCACCCGCAGTAAAGATTCCACTTGTCCGGCCGCTTCACGCAGTGCATCGGATTCCCGTGCGAGGCAGACCACGACTTCGGGCCGCGAAGACAGGCGGGTTCGGACCGTGTCTTCAGAGGCGGCGAAACTCTCCGCGTCTGGTGCAAGACACAGCAAGAGCAGGCCGTCCGCGTCAGCAGGCCGTGAAAGATCGCCGTTCAAATCCCCCGGACGACACGCCCGCACCTCAAAAAAGCGCAGCGTCCCGGTCTCGTAGGAATGCCGCCGGGCCACGAGCGGCAGCACCGGCGGTAAACGCTGTGCGGTTTGCACGGGGTCAACCGCTGCCCCGATCTCGGCACGCGCTTCCCGAAGCCGTGCTTCCACGTCAATGTCACTGCCTTCATAGGGCCGGTAAGCACCTTTGAAGTGCCGATAGGTGATAAAGGTCGCGGCCTGCATCCCGGCCAGAGCCGCATCAATTTCATCGGCGGGGTATTCGTCGCACGCAAAATGCAGCATCTCGCGGGACGCCGGGAGCCGGGACGAATCGCCTAGCGCGTGCAGGAGGCCGATGGTCTTGATCAGCGCCGCCCAGACCGGCGGCTTCCCTTCACACCGCAGCAAAGCGTCTTGCGTTACGAGCCAGAGACGCCCAGCACGAGCGTGGCTTGAGAGGTGCGAACCTAATGCTCCCACGACGTAATCGTACATCTCGCTGAGACGCAGCACGGGCACGTTACCAGGTGAAAGAAAATGGTGCGCGACAAAGTCCGCGAACCCGTGCGGCTCCGCCGATGCCAGAAACCCGAACAGTGACCGTTCATTTTGCCCGAAGCGCCGAAACACATGCGGCAGTGCCAGCAGGGCCGCCGGATGCAGGGGATACGACTCCCGCAGGGCGGCGTCCCATTCCCCGCCGGAAAGCGTCGGGGGCTGTAGGCGCAGTTGGTGACAGCCCTCGATCCAATGCTCAAATGTTTCGGCCAGCCGCGAAGCCGCAGCGGGAGGCATCTGGATCGTCGAAATTGCTCCTGAGACCAAGCGCACAGCGTCTTCTGCTGCGTCTCCGAAGGCAATGTCAGCAAAACGCCCCTGCACCTTGCGCCACTCCGCCTGTTGCGGCCCCGGCAGTCTGTGCGCGTACTCATCAAAGGCTTGATGCAGCACCGTCACGACCATCAAAGGATGAGCGGCACTCCGGACGGCACTTTCCGCGATTTCTTGAAGTGCCTGTACATCCCCGTTTGCCGGGTGCAGCGCAGCGTACTCTAAGAATTTGCCGAGTTCGTCTACGACAACGAGAAGACCCCGGTAGTTCGGAACCCGTTCCTGGACGGTTTTCGCGGCGGCTTCGTAGGCCCGTGCGACTTCTCGGCCGCTCACGTTTGCCGCCCATTCACTCTCTTCAAAGGGAAGGCTGACTGTGCCATCGGGGGAGTTTGTTTCTTCAACAATGGAAAAACGCGCCATCGCATCTTCCAAGCCGCGAAGAAGAGACTCGGCCAGCGGCGCACGGCCTCCGGTCACTAAAACCGGCCAGAAACCGGTAATATCAGCATCAAATAGCGGCACGGTGACGTGTGAACGCAGGGCGGGGCTTCCAACCGGGGACGGGGCCAGCATTTTGGTCAGAAACAGTGCAAACGCCGATTTGCCGGTTCCATACGGCCCTGTAATACTCCATGCCCGCGACGCAGGGGATTGCACACCGGCCGCAATCCGTGTTGCGGCCGAAAGCACACTCGGTGTCGGCACATAGCCTTCCAAAGCCGTCGGAACGTAGAAATCTTTTTCAAGGTTGACTGATCTCAGAAACCGTGGCCGCAACGTGACCAGGTCTGATAGAGGTACCGCGCTGTCTTCAGCCCGGTCATTCTGCGGCAGAGTAATGGGCACGTAAAAACTCCATTTCGTCGATTCGCTCGCGGCGCACGGCCTGACGAATCAGCGCTGTGTCCGCAAACGACAATTTTCCGCCGGTCAGCCCGGCGAGAGTGTCCAAGTAAGACAAAACGCCATCTTCGTCCAGCCGGAACACCCGGCCGGGACTTCCCTCCCCATATGTGATGTCCCGGAGGGAAAGCGTGGAAGACTCCGCCCGGCGATGGTTCCAGAAGTCCAGCAGCGCGTACACAAATACATCTGGGGGAAGTGTTGGCTTGGGGCGGTTGTTGAACCGGTACCGCTTGTCGCCTTCAACCTCAGTGATCAACCCGAGGGTCGCGAGCGGGCAGTCCAAAGTTTCTTCGGGGGTGGAAGCCGGGCCGCGCCGGCCGGGTACATACGAGCGCACGAAGCATGAAACATCGGCTTTGAGTGAAGCCGGCGAAAGATGTGACCAGCCCTGCGCCTCAGCCCACTGAGTCAGCCGGGACTGCAGGGTGTCGCGTGTCCATTCAGACTCGCGCTGTACGTTGAAAGCCCAGTACCAGGTCGTCGCCCGGCGCGGGTTGGTCGCCAGATGCCAGTGCAGCAACCAGAGCGAGCCGTCGCGCTCCAGGTAGGGATCAGCCTCGTCCAGCAGGAACTTCCCGAACTTGGTCGGGGTGAGGCCGCCCCGCCGCCCGTCTTCGCCAAGCAAGCCCGTTGCCAAACACCAGTGCCGAATTGCTCGCACCATGTTTTTTCCGACGCCGAGACTCGCCACTGCTTCGTCGCGAGAGAAAATGTCGGGCCGTTCTTTGAGGCCATCCAGTCCTTTTTTGAGCCAGCCGTACCGGAAAACAAACGTCTCATGCCCGGAGAAGGTACCGTGCAGTGACGGCGCAGACGGGGGTGAGGAATTTATCATTGCAAACAGTTCGGCAAGCCAAGGCAAAACTCCTGCCTGTGGGAGTGACTTCTATCACTCTTGTTGACATTGAGACTAGCAGGCTTGCGTAACTGCCCTACCTGGGATCGTCTGGAAGCAACGCATCATGGTCACTTAAGCCACCAGCCCACACAATAGGTTCGTCCGCATCTCCGGTCAGCAGCCAACATAGAGACACGGACAATGCAGCCGCGAGGGCGTGAACTTCCAAGTCGGTCACCATTCGCAGCCGGCGCTCAATGCTGGAAATCTCAAACCGATCCGGTACCCAGTTTCCGTCCGTGACCTCGGCGACCCGTCCGCAGAGGGCATCCTGTCCCCATTTCCCTGCCTCCCGGCCTTCTCTCACCCGGAAGCCGACGCTGTTTGCGTTTGCCGTGCCGACCGGGAGGCGCAGCCGCTTTTGCCGTTGCCAGTCTTCCTTTACATCTTTTTTCGGCCGGGGCAATGTCTGAGTCTCCAAATAAGTCAGACATATTAACATTTCCCGGCAAAAACAAGGTGATACGAGTATCACATGTGGTACAGTGTGGTAAGAGAATGCAGATGAAGTCATGAAGCAATGCCTAAAGGACCCAAGTGGGACCCGTTTCTGGGTTTATTCGCAACAAAGGTCAGAAAACCATGAAGATGAACTTCTGTAGAGTGTATCTCATAAATAGTTTGCGGTAAAATGGCTCCATGTGCGAAGAGCCAAAAGTACCGCGTCGCTGTGCCGAGGAACTCACTGACGCCCAGTGGATGCTCCTTGCGCCGCTGATCCCAGAGCCGCCCCGCCGTCCTGACGGCAGGGTCGCCCCTGGCGCTCCTGCCGCGAGGTGATGAACGGCGTCCTGTGGATACTGCGAACCTGTGGATACTGCGAACAGGTGCGCCCTGGGCGGATTTGCCTGCGCGGTTCCCGCCATACCAGACCTGCCATCGCCGCTTCCAGTTGTGGAGCAGATCGGGTGTGCTGGAACAAGTGCTGTTCACGCTGGCCCAGCACCTCAAAGAACATGGCGGCTTGGATGTGACGGAATGCTTCATTGATGCTACGTTCTCTCCCGCTAAAACGTTCTCTCCCGCTAAAAAGGGGGCGCAAGCGTCGGAAAGACCAAGCGCGGCAAAGGTACGAAGCTCATGGCGGTGGCAGACCGCGCTGGTCTTCCTGTCTGCGTGTGCATCGCCAGTGCTAGTCCGCATGAAACAACACTCGTCCAAGCCGTGCTGGACAAACGCTTCCTCGCCGAAAAGCCGCAGCGGTTAATCGGCGACAGGGCTTATGGCGATAAGGCTTATGATAGTGATCCGCTGGACGCGCTTTTGGCCGCACAGGGCATCGCACTGATCGCACCACATCGCAGGAACCGCAAGCGGGAGGCGACGCAGGACGGGCGGGTTCTGCGGCGGTACAAACGCCGCTGGAAAGTGGAGCGGTTGTTTGCGTGGTTGCAACAGTTTCGGCGTCTGGTGGTGCGTTATGAGTGGACAGTTTCGGCGTCTGGTGGTGCGTTATGAGTGGCACGATGATAACTTTCTGGGCATGGTGCATCTCGCCTGCATCAAAATCCTGCTCAGGCAGTTCAAGCATTTATGAGATACGCTCTAGTCAATGCTGTCGCGGCCGGTGTCAACAACCCCTCGATCACGGAACGTCTGACCGAACTGGAAGCCGAGCGCCTGCATGTTGGCGGTGATTTGAGAGTAACTGAATTGGAAATTGCCAAGGCAACTGTGCCGCGCCCTACGGCAGAGCAGGTGCAAAGCCAGTGGAGCCATTTCCTGGAACGTCTTGAAAATCTGACAGATCCGAAGAAAGGGTTGGCACTCCAGGCGGTGGTGGAGAAGGTGCGAGTTGTGAGCAAAAACAAAATAACCCTGTGGGTTTCAGCATCCGCAGGGTTACTCGATGGTTTGTTAGCCTCAGAGGGCCAGTTGGGAGCGGGGGTGGGACTTGAACCCACGACCTTCGGGTTATGAGCCCGACGAGCTACCGGACTGCTCCACCCCGCGTCGTTTACAAAAATGAGTATACCTAGCGGGGGCGGCTTTGTCAAGAGGAACAGAAAAGTTTGCGGCTTGAAAGTTTGCGGCTCAGAAGTTTCAAGCTAAAGCGTAACAATGGTTTGATGGATCTGGCGGTCCAGGATGTCGCTGTAGAGTACGACAATGTCCGTGCTTGCGCCACGCGGTTGCGCTGCCACCGCCTGGTCATAGTCCTGTTTGCTGGTGATGACCCGGTGCCCGATCTTCTGGATCACCGCCCGCTTCAGCGGCACCGCCGCCGCTTCGGCAGGGCTGCCGGGCGCAATGCCGGTGATTAGAACTCCGCGCACCGTAGGGGAGAATCCCAGGGTGACGCGGTCCGTCGCCGTCAAAGTGCGAACGATCAGGCCGAGCGCAGCGGCAGCCTGCGCCGGAGCCGGTGGGAACGCTGCGGCTGCCGCCGGCGGGGAAGCTGCGCGAAGTGTCACGGAAGCCGTGCCGGCACGGCCATCGCGCATGTAATTCAGCAGAACCGTTCGGCCAGGCGGGGTCACGCTGATCGTCGCACGCAAGCTGACCTCGCCGGAAACATGCTTGCCGTCGTACCCGGTCACAATGTCGCCGGCCTGGATGCCGGCCTTGCCGGCGGGGCTATCTTCCTTGACGTCTCGCACCAACGCTCCGTCCTTCTGGCCGTACTCGTCCTGAAGTGCGGGAGTCAAATCCTCCGGCATGATGCCGAGGTAGCCGCGCGTGACTTTGCCGGCGGTGATCAGTGAGTTCATCACTGTCTGGGCGATGCCGCTGGGAATCGCAAAGCCCACGCCCGCGCTGCCTTCTACAGGCGACTCGATGGCGACATTGATGCCAACCACTTTGCCGTCAATGTTAAACAGCGGCCCGCCGGAGTTGCCCGGATTGATCGCGGCATCAGTCTGGATCAGGTCCGGGTAGTACCGCTTTTCCGGCTCGCCTTCAATAGTTTGATGCCGGCCGATGGCGCTGATGACGCCCACGGTCATCGTGTTCTGGAGGTCAAATGGGCTGCCGACGGCAATGGCCCACTGGCCGGGCCGGACAGCAGTGTCGTCGGCAAACCCGGCGACCGGGAGCGGCGTGGGGCCGGGATTGATTTTCACGACGGCCAGATCGCTGCTGTAATCGGGAAACACTTTGCCGGGAAAAACGCGCCCGTCCGCCAGCGTCACCGTGACTGTCCCGCCGCTGGCTTCCTCAACAACATGGTCGTTGGTCAGAATATAGCCGTCCGCGCGGACAATCACGCCGGACCCGGTCGCTTCCACATGGCGCGGCGTCAGGCTGGACTTCGACGGCGAATCGGAGGCGTCTGTTGAAGCCAAACGGAAACGCTCGGCCTTGATGTTAACAACAGTCGGCTCGACGGTCTGGGCAATGCTTGTAAACGCATCCTGCATTTGAAGCAGCGCTGATTTTTGCTGAGGCGTCGTGGGGGCGGGCAGGTTCCCCGGCGTCTGCGGGTCGGCCCAAGCCTGAGCCGCCGCGAACATAAGCCCCGCAAGGAGAAGCGGGCGATAATAGAGTGGCATGACGTTCCTTGACACGGAGTTTCTCACGGGACTTAATCTGCTAACGAGACCGAAAGTCTGCAAACTGGACGGTGCCGAACGAGGCATCACGCGGGGGCATTTCCAGGCCGGTTCCCAGCGGCGGCGTGTTCGTTCCCGTCAAAGTGAGCGTACCGGCAGCGGGAGCGGAAGTTTCTGTGGGCGAAAGATGTGTCAAGTCGTTGACGGGAATAAGTGTGACCCGCTCCGGCACCCGGCCTGAAAGCAGAGCATCAGGCTCCGAAGGAACGCCGAAGGCCGAGCTGCCGGCGTTCAGACTGGAGCCGAACATCGCTGACGAAGACCGGGCTGCCTGCCGTGCTTCCGGCGCGAACGGCAGGGCAAATGACACAACGGTGAAACAAGACAGCACCAGCGCCCCCGCTAAGCGTCGCCCCCGCTGCGGCCTCGGCACAGTGAGATGGGGCTTCGGCAAGTCCAAACCAGGCCGCCGGAGCACACGCCAGCTTTGGGTCTCCGCCTGCTCCAGCCGCAGGGCGACAACATGGGAAAAATCGCGCGGCGGACCCGGCTCCCGCAGCCCGCGCAGCAGGGCCTTGACCTGCCGGATGGACTGCATCTCGCGCTCGCAGGAAACGCAGCCGCGAAAATGGTCTTGAAGCGCCAGCATCTCGCGCCCGGTAAGCTGCTGGTCCAAATACGGAGAGATCAATTGTCTTGCATGATGGCAGTTCAAACCAAAACGGCCTCCAGAAGTAAATGCATTCAGAGCCGCCCCGCCGGCAGAAGCCCGTCCCGCAGCAGGCCATCCTGCTCAAAGGACGCAATCTTGGAGCGCAGCAGCTTCCGGCCCCGATGCAGCCGTGACCGAACGGTTCCCAGGGAGCAGTTCATCGCCGTGCTGATTTCTTCATACGACAGCCCTTCAATATCCGCGAGAATGACCGTCATGCGGAAATCGTTTGGGAGCGAGTTCAGCGCCCGCTGGATGTGCTCGTCCAGCTCATGCGACATCACCATGCGCTCCGGGTTTTTCCCCAAATCGGGGATTTCCAAATAAACATCGCCGCTGCCGACGTCCAGCGGCTGGTCCAGCGACTGCAAATGGGCTTTTGGCCGGCGGCGCAGATCGTCCACAAACAAGTTGGACATGATCTTGTACAGCCAGTTGTCAAACGGCCAGTCGCGCCGGTAGTTGCCGAAAAAGCGGAACGCCCGGACAAACGCTTCCTGGGCCAGATCCTCGGCATCGGCATGGTTACCGGTCATGCGGTAGGCAATGTTGTAGGCCTGCTTATGGTAGCGCTCCACAAGCCGGTCAAACTCGGCCCGGCGGCCGATCTGTTCCTGTCCTGCGTTTACAAGTTGCCCTGCGCTGAGTTGCCCGGAGGCGTCTGCCAATTCTGCCATGTGCGTCCTCTCCTCATTATACGGCAGCCTCGGGGATGATGTTCCCGGCCGGCTGAAAAACTGGTACTTACGTGGATTTTCAACAACCGTGCAAGCTGCTCCGTTCCAAAAAAACGGTTTATCCCAAAAAACTGGTACTTTTGCTGTTGAAGCACGGCTGTGACAAGATTATAATGGCCGGGAGAGATGAAATTTTAATGAACCCATTTCTGTGAACAAGAAAGAAACAGATGAACAGCAAAGAAACACCGGAAATCGATTGGACAACTGCGGAAGAAAACGTGCTGGCACTGGCGCGTGAAATGGAGTGGGCGGAAGCCTACGCCGAAGATCACCCTGAGTGCAGCATGGGAACATTGTACCTGAATTTCCTGCGCTGGGAGCTAGTCATGACGCAGGCGGAGCTTTGAGGAACGCGGAAAGACGCCGAAACGCAAAGAGGCGGCCCGAAGGCCGCCTCCCACTCAACTCACTCGCGGCACGGCGTCATTTAGGACGCGGCGTCTTCTTTGGCCGCACGGTATTCGGTGTTGAAAAACGTGCCGAGAGACAAAAACGTCGGTGCCCACAAGCCGATAAAAATGCCTGTGTCCTTTTTACCTGTTGCGTACATATAAATCGCGGTGATGATGGACACGATGCTCGCGCCGTAGATTAAGCCCTGTACGTCCTTATTCATTTCCAATGCCCCGTTTCTAGTGCGCTTCGTGAAGTTCAAGCGTTAGGGGAGTATACCAGAGAAAGCCCGGTTGACAAACCTCTCCGCCTGCCGCTATAATGAGACGCGCCCACCTTTCTTTTCCCTCACCGATGACCCTGTGCCGGAGCGCCAACAAACAATGGACAGTCATAGTCCCGCCACCTATTTTTCGGATCATCTCACGCATGAGCCAGCCCACGCCGCGTTCCCCTCGCAGCGCCGGGACGACGCTGCCCCTGGCGTCGCCCCCGCCGGCTTCTTCCGCGCCGCCAAGCGGGCCGCTTCCGGCCCCTCGGCGACGGCCCCTTTGGCTCGTCCTGCTTTCGGTGCTGGGTCCCGGCGTCATCGCCGCAGCGGCAGGCAATGACGCCGGCGGCATTGCGACGTATTCCCAGGCCGGCGCACAGTATGGCCTGTCACTACTTTGGAGCATCGCGGTTGTCACCGTTGGCCTGATTGTCGTTCAGGAAATGTGCGCCCGCATGGGAGCCGTGACCGGCAAGGGTCTGGCTGCGCTGATCCGCGAGAACTTCGGCGTCAAAATCACTGCGTTCGCCATGCTGGTGCTGCTGATCGCAAACTTCGCCACCACCGTCTCCGAGTTCGCCGGCATCGCCGCCGTCGGCGAGCTGTTCCATATCCCGCGCTACTACACAATCCCTTTAGCAATCGTTTTGGTCTGGCTTTTGGTTTCGCGCGGCTCCTACCAGAAAGTCGAGCGCATTCTTCTTGTCGCGTCTTTAGTGTTCGTCACCTATATTATTACGGCGCTGAAAATCGGCGTGCCGTGGGCGGAAGTGGGCCGGGATACGTTTGCCCCGGCGCTTGATAAGCTGCCCTGGCGCGACAGTGGCCTGATACTTATGGTGGTCTCGCTTATTGGAACAACCATCGCGCCGTATATGCAGTTCTATCAGCAGTCGGCGGTGCGGGACAAAGGCATCCAGATGCGCGATTACAGCCTGACCCGCTGGGACACAATTATCGGCTGCATTCTGTCCAATGTCGTCGCCGCGTTTATTATCATTGCCTGCTTCGGGACCCTCTACGTCAACAATGTCCGCAACATCGCTGACGCCAAAGACGCGGCGCTGGCGCTGGTCCCGCTGGCCGGAAAGTTTGTCGCCTACGGCCTGTTCGCGTTCGGCCTGCTGAATGCTTCGCTGATGGCTGCCGTGATTGTGCCGCTGTCCACCGCGTATGCCGTGACGGAGTCACTGGGCTGGGAGTCGGGCTTGGGGCGGCGCATTCGGGACTTGCCGCTGTTTTACGGCACTTACGGCGCGATGATCCTGCTGAGCGGCCTGGTCATTCTGCTGTCTTCTTCAAGCCTCATCGGCATTATTATTCAGGCGCAGGTCGTCAACTGCGCCCTGCTGCCGCTGGAGCTGATTTTGATGCTTATTCTCATCAACCGCCGCCGCGTGATGGGCAAGTACCGCAATTCGCTCTGGGACAATGTCGTCGGCTGGGCCACCACGGTAGTCGCGGGCAGTCTGGCGCTGTATTATTTCGCCCAGCAGATTTGGTCGCATGTGCATCCCGGTTAGGCTTTCTCGACGTTTAGGAAACCTGTAACATGGCGTATAAGATACTCGTCGTGGACGATGAGCCGATGATTGTCCGGTTGATGGAGTTTATTCTGTCCCGGCAGGGCCATGAAATGCTGATTGCCGTGAACGGCGAAGAAGCGCTGCAAAAGATACGGGCGCACAAGCCGGATCTGGTGCTTCTGGACATTATGATGCCGCGCATTGACGGGTATGAAGTCGCGCAGCAGCTTCGGGCCGACCCCGAAACCAGCCGCCTTCCGATTATCATGCTGTCCGCCAAAGCCCAGGAAGAAGACATCCGGCGCGGCGCGGAAGTCGGCGTGGACGCCTATGTCACCAAGCCGTTCAGCCCGGAGCATCTGGTCCAGGTCGTCACCGAGCATCTTCAGCGTCTCCAAAACTAAATTTTAGGAAGTAATGAATGCAGGAAATCGTGCCGGGCGCGGCTTATTTGCCGCTGACCATTGAGAATGTCTATTTTGTCGGAGAGCCGGGCCAGCCCTGGGTTCTGGTGGACGCCGGTGTACCCGGCATGACGGCGCGAATCCTCGCGGCTGTCGCCGAGCGCTACGGCGAGAACGCCCGCCCGGAGGCAATTTTGCTGACCCACGGCCATACGGACCACGCCGGCTCCGCCGCCGCGCTGGCCGAGACCTGGAACGTCCCGATTTACGTCCATCCACTGGAGTTTCCTTACCTTACTGGCAAGTCTAAGTATCCCCCGAAAGACCCGACGGTTGGCGGCGCGATGGCTCTGCTGTCCCGCGTGTTCCCGATGGATGTCACCGACCTGACCGGCCTGCTTCAGCCGCTGCCCGACGGCGGCGTCGTGCCGGGCCTGCCGGACTGGCAGTGGCACTTCACGCCGGGGCACTCGCCGGGCCATGTGTCGTACTTCAACGCGGACAAGTCCGTGCTGCTGGCCGGGGATGCGTTCGCGACCGTCAACCTGAACTCGTTTGCCGCGCTGCTCACCAAAAAGCAGGACATCTCGCTGCCAGCCCCGCCGTTCACCTGCGACTGGGACGCCGCCCGCAAGTCCGTCGCTCTGCTGGCCGGGCTTGACCCGATTGCGATTGGTGCCGGTCACGGCGCTCCGATGAGCGGCCCGAACATCCCGGCTGATTTACGCCATTTCGCCGCAACCTTCACGCCGCCCGCGCATGGCCGCTATGTCGGCAGCCCGGCCCGGACCGACCTGAACGGCATCGTCTCCCTGCCGCCGCCCGCTCCAGATTTGTTCCCAGTCCAGGCCGCCGCAATTGTCGCCGTCGCCACTGGCGCTCATGCGCTGTCTCGGAAGTAACCCCTCCCTGCTCGTTCCTCGCTTTCCCTCCCCTGTTAGGGGAGGGTTTGTTTACAAATATGGCCTTTGCCTCTTATCCAAAGGCAGGGTTTTCGTCATTTATCCTCATCCGAGGCCCTCCCCTAACAGGGGAGGGAAAGCGAGGAACGAGCAGGGAGGGGATTTCCTAAAACCCTACCCCTGCGCCCTCAGCCGCTTCCCCAAGCCGGTACGCCGTCTCGCCCGAGGCTCGCAGCCGTGCCAGAACGTCTTCCGCTGCCTCCGGCGCGACGATCAATATAAAGCCAATCCCCATGTTGAAGACCCGGAACATCTCGGTCTCGGAAACGCCGCCGGCGTCCTGAACCAGCCGAAACAGCGGCGGCACAGTCCACGCGGCCCTGTCAATGTGAACCCCCACGCCCGCAGGCAGCACGCGGGGAATATTATCCAAAAACCCGCCGCCGGTCAGATGCGCCATCGCTTTGATAGGAGTAGGGGACAGATCTAAAAGCGGCAGCATGGGCGGCGCGTAGCACCGATGCGGCCACAGCAGCGCCTCGCCAAGTGTCGCGCCGCCTAGCTGCGGCACGGCTGTATCCAGCGTCATCCCGGTGTCTTCCAGCAGCGCCTGACGCGCCAGCGAGTAGCCGTTCGTGTGCAGTCCGTCCGACGCCAGCCCGATCACGACATCGCCCGGCTTCACGTTGCTGCCGTCTACGATCTTGCTCCGCTCGACCCAGCCGACAATGCAGCCTGCCAGGTCGTACTCGCCCGGCGCGTACAGGCCCGGCATTTCCGCCGTTTCGCCGCCAATCAGGGCGCACCCCGCCTCGCGGCAGCCGTCCGCCAGGCCTCGCACGACCTCGGCGGCAACGCCTGGTTCCAGCCGTCCGGTGCCGAAGTAATCCAGAAAAAACAAAGGCCGTGCGCCCTGCACAAGAATATCATTGACGCAGTGCGAGACCAGATCTTTGCCGATGGTGCCGTGCCTCCCGGTCGCGAACGCGATTTTGAGCTTCGTTCCGACCCCATCAATGCTGGACACCAGCACCGGGTCCGTCAGCGGCCCCAGCGCCGACAGCGCAAACATCCCGCCAAAGCTGCCGGTCTCCGTCAGCACCCCCGGCGTCAGCGTCCCTTTGATGTGCGCCTTCATGCGTCCAACGGCATCGCCCGCCGCATCAATATCCACCCCCGCCCGCGCATACGCGCTTCCCACCTGCTGCTGTTCACTCATGCGCCTATTATAGCACAAGCATTAGAGCAGGCAAGGAAAAACCGCCTGCGACCGGAATGGCCGCAGGCGGTTTTGAGAAAAGCAGGATTAGTTGCAGGCCGGGTGGGGGCCATTCAAGTCGTTAGTCCAGAGGCAGATGTCACCGACAACCTGCTCATAACGAATGGCTTTGCAATGACCATCAGCAAACTGGCAGTTGATCAAGCTGGTATGTCGGGTCGGAATGAGCGACAATGCAGTGTTGGCCGCAAGAGTTCCGCCGCCCCAGCTCCAGTTAGCGTTGCCAATGTTCTCCCAATAGCTAGAGTATTGTGCACCCTGGCCAGCCAGAAAGCCCTCGTCACTGTTACAGGGTGTGTTTGCGGCGCAGGCCGCATCGGCAGTGCCCCCGATGCTGTGCTGCAACATGCCGGTCGCATTCGTGACATCCGGGCCAACCCCATAATAGGTAGCGTCGGTGATCAGAATAGTGCTGGACGGGCGATTCACCTGCGCCAGGGTGACTACATAGGGAGCGCCGCCGGAACCGAGGTAGCCACCGGCAGGACTCATCCATGCGTCATTGTGGCCGTAGCTATTCTCACCGCCATAGCCAACGCCGCCGCATCCATGAGCGCCAGAAACACTACCGCCGCAGTTCACGCCGTCTGTGTTGTAAACAGTCCAGCCGCTCGGGGTGTCAGGACACTTGAATACATCGTAGCTCTTGATATAGGGCTGAAGTAGCGAAATCCAGAATGTTTTCTGTTGCGCCAGCCCGGTAATAGCGCCGAGGGGAGCCGGGCCGCCATTCTCACCCATTAGCGGGTTACAAGCACTGTTGCCGGGACAATTGTTTCGGTGTGCATAGTAGGATTCGTCATAATCCTGGTTGTACTGAAGAGTTGCTGTGCCAAGCTGCTTGAGGTTGGATAGGCAGGCGGTGCGGCGGGCATTCTCGCGGACTTTCTGAAAGACCGGGAACAGGATGGCGGCGAGAATCGCGATGATGGCGATGACGACGAGCAGCTCAATCAAGGTAAAGCCCTTGCGCTTTCGGGAAGGGCAATTGGACGGGGCAGGTGGCACGGATGTGTGCAGCATGGGATTCGATCTCCTGTGTCGCTGAAAATATGGCGAACCATAACGGGTTGGAAGCGCTGCTCCATTGCAGGCCTCTTGTTCTATCAGCCACAGTATACTGCACAAATCGGACGCCGACATTAACGGAATGTTAAGAGAACATTAAGTTTAGATTAAGTTTCACGAGCAGCTTCAAGCTTACGCTGGAGCATCAGAAGGGGAAGGCTGAATAGCCGCAGGCAGGGGCTACTGGGTCAGCCCGGCAAGCGCCGCTTCTAATGCCTGCATCATTGCGGCAATTGCCTCGCGGCGGGGCAGGGCGGCGTAGTTCTGGGGATGAATCGGCAGGCCGTAAGCGACCCGGACGGGGCGAGGGGAGAAGCGGGGCCGCAGCTTGCCGTAAGGCACAATGCCGTTTGTATTGAGGATGCCGACCGGAACAATCGGCACACCGGTCCGCAGCGAAAGCAGTGCCGCGCCAGGCTGAAGCTTCTGCAGGGTGCCCGACTCAGACAGCCGGCCTTCGGGAAACAGGACAACGGGTTCCCCGGCCCGGAGCAGCGCTTCAATCCGGCGCAGGGCGTCCCGGTCCGCGCTGTCCCGCTTGATGGGGAACCCCTGAAAATGGGCAAACAGCCAGCCCAGCACGGGGATTTCAAACAGCTCGCTTTTGCCGACAAACCAGGCGCGGCGCGGCGTGGACACAAAGACCGCCGGCGGATCGCAGTCGCTGATATGGTTGGGGCAGTACAAAAAGCCGCCCGTTGCTGGGACGTTCTCTTCGCCGGTAGACTGCAAGCGGCCCAAAACGCGCATCATCAGGCGCAGCAGAACGAAGACCAGGGGATACAGCAGGAAGTAGATCATAAGCTTATATTGCCCGCTCCCGCGCCGCAATCTCAGCCTGGGCGCGAGGCTCCTGCAGCAGTGAGACCGCCGCCAGCGCCAGCAGGAGGCAGACAGTGCAGACGGCGAAAATGAGGCGGTAGCCGCTTTGGCCGGGGCCGCTGTTGTGGTTGATGAGATACCCGGCCAGCAGCACCGCGCCCGGCCCGGCCAGCGACGCCGCCGCGGTTTGCAGCCCGACATAAAAGCCAATCTCTTTGACCGGAACCAGCTGGGTCAGCAGTGGATACGCCGAGGCGTTCTGCGCCCCAATCCCGAGGCCGGCAAGGCCTAAGATGACGGCGACTTGGGGAAGCGTCGAAATCCAAAGACCGTTCACCGCCGCCGCGGCTACCAGCGCGAGACTGAGCATCAAAAGCCGCTTGGAGCCGATCCGGTCACTCAGTGGGCCAAACGCGAGGCTGCCGACGGCGGTCATCACCAGCAGAAACGCCGACAAGCCCAGCGAAATCGCGTCCCCGCAGCCTGTCACCTGCCGAATAAATGTCGTGAGATTCGGCGTCACCGCGCCGATGCCCGCCCCGTACAAAAAGAACATGACCATGTACAGCCGGGCCTGATGCAGTGTTCGCAGCCCCCCAAGCGCCAGCAGAATATCATCCCGGTGCCCGCGCCGCGCCGTGTGCGGCACGCTTGTCTGCGGCTCCTGGGTGCGGGCGCAGGTCAGCAGCGTCGTTCCCAGCATCAGCAGGCTGACCAGCGGGAACCCGAGGCCGAGCGGCACATGCAGCTTCGGGATAAGAAGCAGCGCCGCCAGCAGGATAAGAATCAGCACTTGCCCCAGCGCCCCGACAAAGTACCAGCGTCCCGTCACTTTTCCGCGCTGCTCCGGCGTGGTGATGTCCGCCAGCAGGGCCTGGTACGGGTCAATCGCCACGTTAAACGTCAGCGTGAACAAAAAGATGCAGCCGACCACGCCGCCCAGCCGCAGCGCCGGCGGCAGCAGCGCGGCAGCCGGTGCCAGCACCAGAAACACGGCGGAAATGAGAATGAACAGCCGCATGAACGGACGCCGCCGCCCGCCCGGCCCGGCCAGCCGGTCACTGATTGAGCCGACTACCGGCTGAATAAACGCGCCCTCAAACGAGTGCGACCCGCCCAGCAGCCCTTTCAGAATGGCGTTGTGCGTGTACGTTTGCAGCCACAGCGGCAGCACAAAGTTGTTGAATGCATAAAACGCCCCGTAGCCGATATTGGCCAGGCTGTACCAGAAAATGCCCGAACGCGAAAGCGGCCGGGTCACCAGCGACGGCTGTTCCTGGTCGGTCATAGCGGCTGCTCTGCGCGGGCAATATCCGGCCAGCCGCCTTTGTCCCAGGTCAGCTTGAAGATGTTTACCGTGGTCCTGCCCTCTTTATCTTTAGCCCACTCGTAGTGGCAGGAGAAATAGTCCTGGCCATCCACCGTCAGAATCGCCGCATGGCCGGGGCCGACCTCGGGGCTGACTGGCCGGCCAGAGCCATCATCGTAGTCCGAGCCGAGCAGCAGCGTCCCGCCCCCATCCCTCATGTCTACGCCGCGCTTGCCGAGGTACGGCCCGGTGACGCTGCGGGAGCGCCCGACATGAATGCTGTAGGTGCTTTTGTCCCCTTTCAGGCACGAACCCCAGTTGACAAACAGATAATACCAGCCGTCATGATAGGTAATGCAGGACGCTTCAATAGCATTGCCGCGTCCCACCCGATGCTCGGCGAGGGTCGTAATCGAGCTGTCCGGGCGGGGCCGCGTCCCCGTCAGCGGGTCAAGCGCCATCACTTTGATGCCGCTGAAATACGAGCCGAACGACAGCCAGGGTTTGCCGGATGCATCCAGGAAGATGCAGGGGTCCATAGCGTTGAAAGGGTCCGGGCCGGGCGAGCGCACGACCTCCCCGTGGTCCACCCACTTCGCCGGGTCCAGTGTCGCGTTGGTCGCAAGCCCGATGGCGGACGTGTTATGCCCCAAGGTCGCGGCGCAGTAGTACAAGTAGTAAGTGCCGTGGAAGAAATGGATGTCCGGTGCCCACAGAAAGCCTTTCCGGTGGTTCGGCACGGCTTTTTCGACCCAGGCCGGCTCGGTCGGGAATGCCGGCCCGCGGTCGGTCCAGTGCAGGCGGTCGGTGGAGGAAAACTGCCGGACGCCCCGGCCCGACCCATAAATCCAGTAGGTATCGCCGCGCTTGATAATGGTGGACGGATGCCGCATCAAGCAGTCCATCTCCACCGCCCGCCCCGGTACGGCGCTGCCGAGCGCCGCCGCCAGCAGCACGAGAATTCGTATTGATGCTTGCCTCATTCACCCTTCCTTCTGAACTGGATATGGCCCCAAGAAATTATCCCCGTTGAAATGGATTAAATGTGACGGCGCTTCTGCCACCCAAACATCGGTCTCCCACGCAAGGCGGCTGAGATAAGCATTCATGGCTTTACGCGTCAAAAACGCTGTGATGAATACGAGGCCTGCACTTGATCTTTGGAATAGCGTCTGCAGCTCCGCTCGGCGCTTGGCATCAATCGGGCCGTGTGATGTGACCGCTTCCATCAGCACAAGCCAGTCTCGTTCCCGGTAGTAAATGATGACATCCGGCATTTTACCATGCGCCTCAATGATGATGCCCAGCGCTTCAAATGCCTGCACGTCAAAAAACGCAAACTTTTCCTCGGTGTCTCCAATGTAAAGGATTTGGCCACCTGGCGTGAAGCGCGGCGCAAATTCATGGATAATCTGCTCAATCAGAACATTCTGACCGCCCGGCGACAGCGTCACCGTCCGCCCGGCAGCGACAGACACAGGGATGCGCGTCATCGCCCGCTCCTGAGCGTAGCGCTTTCTGAGCGTTGTTGCGGACGCGAGATAAGCCGCTAAATCTGGTTCCCACTGCGCCCCGCCGAAGCCTTGCAGCAGTGCTAAAGCGCTGCGCTCGATCTGGTACACGGTCTTGCCGCTATTAATCGCCCTCGCCGGGTCGTCAGGATTGAGCAGAGTGATACCCGCGTCGCAGAACTGATGCAAAGTTGATTTGCGGAACGACTCGCGCGTGTTAGGCTTGTAGTCTTTGCTGTAGTTCTTCCGGCAGAAGTCTATAATCGGCGTGACACCCATGAGCGGGGCAGAAGCTTTAGCCCACGGTTTGTTTGGCGAGAGATCAAGCAGCGCCAGCAGGGTCAATGCCGAGCGCTCATTCTGCTGTTCTTTCGGTAGTCCAAGCGCCTGCAAAGCTGTTGCCGCTTCTTTAATCCGTTCCTGCATCGGTCTCCCGTTCTAATAGATCATCTACTTGCTGCTGCTTCCAGGCAGACGTTCCAAGCTGTCTGCCGATTGACAGAAGCTGGTCAATGCTTGGGTAGCGGAAGGAGCGGAGATCAGTTGCGTTGACCTGAGTGTGTCCGTTGAACTGACGGAAGTAGTCGTCGGCCAGCGTCGAGTTCAGGAACGCCGCCAACCCCCGCGCCAAATCTAGATCAAGACCTGCGCCGCCGCGATGAAAATAATTCAAATGGTTCTCAAAGCCCACCCAATTGCCCGGTACACATCCCGCCTCAAAGACAGTTGCGACCAATCGCTTCTTTTCTTCTTTCGTCGAGAATCGCCGCAGGATCACATAATTGGCATTTGGGACAAGCAGAGCTTCCGTTTCTTTAGCAGCTAAGATATTGCCAGGCTTGGCCTCCTGCCGCCGGTCTTTTGCCTGGGGCCACAGAACGCGCCCTTCGGCAAGATGTCCGGGATACAGCAAAGGCACCGTGCCTTCCTCCGGTCCGGTCCGCAGGAACGCACGAGCGCGGAAATCCACAACCCGTCCGGTTGAAACCGACACGCCGAGGTCGTCCAAACGGCAGGACAGGCCGCCAATGCGTCCTGCGGCGCTTTCCTGCTCCGCTTCCGGTACGATATGAATGAAAGCGTTCGGGTCGCCGGGTCTAACGACTTCAGAGAACGGGATCGCCCGGCCCGAACCTGCTTCCGACCCGGAAACGCTCACGAACTTTGGGTTTGGCGCATCTTTGACGGCATGAAAAACCAGCGTTTCTTGCAGCACTTCCGCCTCACGAAACGTGTCCTGCCGTGATTCGAAAAGATGCAGCCGATCCAGCGCGACGGAACTTAAAAACTCGCGCCGAAAGGCCTGGAAGTAAGGACCGTTGCAAAAGGAGCGCGGCGTGATTGCAACGATCTCCCCGCCGGGTTCCATGAGACGGATGGCCGCCGCAAGAAAACCCGTGTAAAGATTGCTTGTCTCAACCCCGATACGCCGGAGCCAGTGGCGTGATTTGGAACTTGCCTGTATCTTACGATAAGGCGGGTTCATCACAACGCAGTTGAACCTTTGGGCTTCCTCCGCACTAAACAGCCCGCCGGCAAGCTGTTCGGAAGCAGCTTCTAAAAAATCGCGGCAAACGATCTCGGCATCGAATCCGATGCCTGCCTCCACGCAGCATATCCGGCAGGCTTGCAGGGTCTCCCGCAGGGAATCAATCAGTCCCTCGTCTAGCTCATAGGCCGTGACCTGTAAGTGCTGCGGGCGCTGCTCGGGCGGGCGGGCGCAGAGCGACTCGGTAACAGCTTGCGTTAAGCTGCCTACCCCTGCCCCTGCGTCCAAAAGACGCACCTGCGGCTGACAACATTCCAGCATCTCCGCCATGAGCCGGGCGATGGGCCGAGGGGTGAAAACTTGGCCGAGTTCGGCTTTTGTAAGAGTTTTAGTTTTTGCAGCAAGAAGGCTGCCGTCCGTGGCTATGATTGTCATTTTATTCTTTCTCCAGCAGACGCCCGTATTTTTCGGCGACGACTTTGCGCTTGACTTTTAGTGTGGGGGTCAGCTCGCCGCTGTCCTGGGTGAAGGCGTGGGGCAGAAGTGCGATGCGCTTGATCTTCTCGAAGTCGGCCAGCTCTTTAGATAGCTTATCAATCTCGCTTTTGACGTACTTCTTTGCAGCGGGATCGGCGGCCAGCTCTTCGGGCTTCTTGGCATCGCCGCCCTTTTCTTTGGCCCAGGCTTTTAAGAGGTCGTAGTTTGGAACGACTAACGCGCTGACCGTGCCGGAATTGTCACCGAGCAGCACGACTTCCGACAGCAGCGGGGAGCGCTTCAGCAGAGTTTCGATCGGCTGCGGGGCGACTTTTTTGCCGTTTGCCAGCACCAGAATGTCTTTTTTGCGGTCGGTGATTTTTAAGTAGCCTTGAGCATCTATCTCGCCGATGTCGCCGGTGTGGAACCAGTGCTCGGCGTCAATGACTTCGGCGGTCGCGTCGGGCAGGTTCCAGTATCCGCGCATGACCGTCGGGCCGCTGACTAAAATCTCGCCGTCGTCTGCGGTCTTAACCGTGACGCCGTCCAGATGTGTTCCGACCGTGCCGATTCTAACTCTTCCACGCGGGTTCGCCGCCGCTGCCGCTGTGGTCTCAGTCAGTCCCCAGCCTTCCAAAATTGGGATGCCGATGGCAAGAAAGAACGTCGCCGTGGCCGGGCTGAGCGGTGCGCCGCCGCTGACCAGGAACTTAACTTTCCCTCCGAACCGGGCGCGGATTTTGGACAGCACCAGCGCGTCATAGAACGCATGAAGGCCGTACAGAAGCGGGCTGATGGCTTTGCCGGCGTTTTGACGCCTGGCATAAATGCCGCCGATTTCCAGTGCCCGGTTCGTCAGATTTTTACGCCGCTCCGGCAGCTTGGCGATGCCGTCAAAGACGCGCTCTTGAATGCTCTCAAAGACGCGCGGCACGCACTGCATGATGGTCGGATGCAGATCGGCCATGTTGTCCAATAATTTGAAGATGCTGTCGTTGTAGATCGTGTGCGCCCCCTGCGTCAGCGCGAGATTATAAGTCACGCGCTCAAAGACATGGGACAGCGGCAAAAACGATAGAAATACGTCGTTAGGCGGTGTGAACTGCGGGAACTTGTCGTTGGCTCCGTCGAGCGCCGCCGCCATGTTGCTATGCGTCAGCATCGCGCCTTTCGGGCTGCCGGTGGTGCCGGACGTGTAAACGAGGCTCATCAAGTCGTCATGCTGCACCGAGTCCCGCCGCGCTTCATAGCTTTCGTCAAAGTCTGCATTTGCGCCGGCGTCAACAACTGCCGCAAGCGTCTGGAAGCCGTCTTTGCCGCTGTCTGCGTCCAGCGTCACCAGCACGGAGAGAGCGGGCAGAGTGCCCAGCAGCGGCAAAATCTTCGTCCTTTGCTTGGCATCCGACACAACGACCGCTTTCGCGCCGCTGTCCGCCAGGATATGCGCCACCTGCGATGCCGGCAACGTCGGATAGATGGGAACGGTCACGCCCCCGGCAGCCTGCGTCGCTAGGTCGCAAATGGCCCACTCAGGCCGGTTCTCCGACAGCAGCGCAACCCGGTCCCCGCGCCCCACGCCCATCGCCCGCAATCCTAGAGAAACTTGCTTGACCTGGTCCGCGACCGTTTGATATGTCAGCGTCTCCCACGTCTTGCTGCCGCCCGGCTTGTGCGAAAGCGCGGGCCGATTGGGATATTTCCGCGCCGCCTCGGCAAAGCGCTTGTTAATGGTATCTGAAAGTGACATGCGCTTAGAATAGCAAAACGTGGGCGTTTTGTCAAGCCAACTGGGGTTATTCCCTTGACACTGCGGCTCTTCGCGTGATACAATATAGGCGTGGCGGCATAGGCGTGGCGGCTTAAAGGGCATCCCAGGCAAAGTCTTAGGAAGAAAGGAACGGTGTCCGAGTTGGTCGAAGGAGCACGATTGGAAATCGTGTAATGGGGACCTCTCCATTCGTGGGTTCGAATCCCACCCGTTCCGCCATCTTTCGCCTTGAAAGCAAGAAACTCGGAACCCAGAAAGCCGCCATGCCTACCCCAGCCACGATCACCCAGCTCTCCACTATTGCCACCAAGCGCCTCGGCGGCAACCTACGCCTGCTGGCCCTGTACGGCTCCGCCGCCGACCGCCCGCTCGAGGCCCACGATTTAGACTTTTTTCTCGTGGTGGACGCCGTAGAAAGCTGCGTCACCCATGCTACCCGCGACTGCCGCGATTTGTTCCCTCAAGTGCAGTTCTTCGTGTTGTCTGCCGATGAGTACGCTGCTTTGCCCGGATTTTTTCGGTTCCAGTTTGCGTTCGCACAGTGCCTCTCTGGGGATTTAGCCTTGCCGATGCCGACACGCGAAGACGCGGTTGACTCGATCACGCACGGATACACCGACACTCTGCGGACAATCCGGCAGCAGTTCAAGCGCCGCGACTGGGCCATCGGCGACGACTGGGCTAGACAAGTCTGGTGGAATTTGAAGAGCTTCAAGTATGCGACGCTGGATTTATGCTGGCTGCTCCGGCGCGAGCGGCCCACCGACAGTGGCCGGGCGGCGCTGATCTTGGAAGCCGAAGGTCTGTCCGCCGCCGCGCGGGCGCTGACCGAATGGCCGGCGGATTTGGAGACGCTGGCGACGCGGCTGAAGCGCGACCCCATCTCGTGGGTACTGCACTGGGAGCCGCGCATTGCCGCCGCCTACGCCGAAGCCCGGCCTTACCTGCGCGGAAAATAACCCATTTATGCCCAAACTGCTGTTTTCAACGCCGGCCCGGCGGCCTCGGTGGCTCAAGGCTGTGCTGCTGACGCTGGCCCTTCCGCTTTGCGCCGTGGGCCTGTTCTGCCTTCTGACTGCTTACAAAATCTACGCCAGCAACGAGGCCGAGAAGCAACTGGCCGCCGCGCCCGCGCCTCAGCCGGGGCAGCGCATCCTCGTGTTCGCGCCCCATCCTGATGATGAAACTCTGGGTGCAGCCGGGCTGATGCGCCAGGCCCGGCTCCGAAACGACGATGTCCGGGTCGTGATCATCACTAACGGCGACGGGTTTCGGATCAGTGCCGCGTCGGAGTTCCATGAGCTGACCGTGCCGCCGAAAGACTTCGTTCGCTACGGGTATCTGCGGCAGGGCGAGGCACGGATTGCGCTGGGCGTTCTCGGCATTCCTGCCGACCATGTTCACTTTCTGGGTTACCCGGACCGGGGCCTGATGCCGATGTGGATCGACCACTGGGCCGCAAGCTCCCCCGATGCTTCCGCCTACACGCTGGCCGACCATTCGCCCTACACCGACGCCGCCACTCCGAACGCCCCGTACTGCGGCGCGGCGCTTTTAGATGACATCAAGCGGCAGATGCTGGCCGAGCAGCCCACTGACATCTACGTCACGCACCCTAACGACGATCACCCCGACCATGCCGCCGCGTCCGTCTTTGTCCGCACGGCGTTTGAACAGCTTCGCGCGTCCGGTGTGGCCTGGGCGCAGACTGCCCATCTGCACTATTACTTAGTCCACCGAGGCGACTGGCCGACCCCGCAAGGGCTGCACGAGAACGCCGCCCTGCTGCCGCCCGGCCCGATGGCGTCGCTGGACACGCACTGGGCCGCGCTGCCGCTTTCGCTGCGGGACACCCAGAAGAAATACGCCGCCATCAAGCGCTACCGCAGCCAGGTAGAAGCCTCCAGCCGGTTCCTGTTTTCGTTCGCCCGCCAGAATGAGCTGTTCGGCACGCTCGGCCCCAATGACCAGGCTCCTGGCCTTGCGTCCGTGGCCGATGGCCGCTTTCACATGGACGGCAGCGCAAAAGATTGGGCTGGCCAAACGCCTGTCGCCCTTGACCCAAGCGGCGACAGTGTCATACGGACCCTTCAAGCGTATGGCGACATCGTGCGCCTGTTCGCCTGCCACGACAGCCATTTCGTGTACGTCCGCATGGACCTGAACCGGGCGCTGTCTTCAGAGGTTGCCTACACATTTACGCTCCGCCCTATCACCGCGAACATTGCCCAGCCCGCTGCCTGCCTCGTGACGATTCAGCCTGGCCTCGCCGGGCGTCCCCTGCCGCTGCCGGGCGTTCCCGGCGGCACTTACGCCTGGCGCGGTTCCCTGCTGGAAGCCGCGCTGCCCCTGTCTGCGCTCTCCCTCAGCCGCCCCGCCTCCGGCGAAACGCTCTACGTCATGGGCCAGACCCGCTTCGCCAACGTCGAGATAGACCGCACGGGCTTTCATGCCATCAGCGTGGGCAGTGCTGTGGGGCAGAAGACGGCACGAAGATAACATTCTCTTAGCCCCTACTTCACCGCCACGCTCTTCGCCAGATTCCCCTGAGCATCCCGGACACGCACCGTCAGCGGACCAAGCGCCGGGGACACGAACAGGCTGAACGGATGGCCCGTGCGATGCACACTGCCTCTGCTGGCGATTTCCAGTGCCGGGTCCAGGCTGTACGTCGAAATTGCCGCGCTCAGGCTGCCGACATACCCCGCCGGCAGGCGGTTTCCAATGACCTGATACCGAAACGGCGGCGCGTCGCCGAAATGAGACAAAAAGTAAGGGTCACTGACGGCAGACCGAAATGCTTCCAGCGCCAGGCTGCCGTCCGGCAGGGAATAGTCGTTAAGCTGGCGTCCTGCCCGCGCCGTCGCCAAGTTGTTGCGTGGGAACCAGCAGAACATCTTCAAACGTGGAAACCGGATTTTGATCGCATCCAGCAGATCAAAAATGCGGGCTGAGGCAAAGCCGTCGGCAGCGCGGCCTTCCACCCGGCTGCGTCTCGAAATGCCGCACTCGGTTAAACACAGCGGCTTGCGGGCAGCGTACTTCGCATAGAACGGCGTGATGAACGATGCCGGACCGTCTAAATAGGCCGGGCGGCTGATATTATCATCGTTGAAACGCACCAGATACAGGCTGATGCCGACCCAGTCCACCACATCGTCCCCAGGGTAGTAGCGGTCCAAATTGTAAGTCGGCACTGCGCCCGGTGCCCAGACCAGCGCGACATTGGACCCGTAGCGGTTGATCACCGTATGCACCAAACGAAACGCTTTCCGGTACGCCAGCGGGTCACGCCCCCAGGGTGTCCAATTACCGTTCATCTCCCCACCAAATCGCAGGAACACCGGGCAGCCGCACGCCGCCGCGTCCTTCGCCCATTGGTTTAAGTAGTCATCGTCGCGCACGGCGTAGATGTCACGCGGCTCCCAGGCGATCTGAATGGCCCGCCCCGCCTGCGCCTGCCGCTGCGCCCACTCCATTGGGAACGGTGCGCCGTAAGGGCTGTAATCAAAACACAGCGCCAGCCGCTTGCCGATGCGCCGCCCAAAGCGGTCGGCGGCGTCGCCATCGGCGTAGTCATCTAATGCCCCAAGATAACACCCTGCAACGGGTTCCAACTTCGCCAGTCTTTGTCCCCGAACCGGCACCGGAGCCGTCACCGCCAGCGCGACATCGGTCCGAATGCGCTCTGCTCGCCGTTCCTCGATTTCCGCCGCCTGCGGGTCTCCCGCCCGCCGCCGGATGACCGCTTCCTGTTTGTAGGCTGCCGCCGCCGCTTCATACTGATGCGCCCGCTCATGCGCCTCACCGTAAGCGCGGGCGTCGGCGGCAGTGCGAAAGTGGGGGACAGACTGGGCAAAGAGGGGAAGGGTGAGAAGGAAGAAGATTGCCCCCACCCCCGGCAGTTCCTGCCAGATACGCAGTAATGCCGTCCTCGGCATACCCCTCCCCCACTTCGTGAGAGAGGGGTAAGACAAATGCCGAAACGTCCTCATCCTAATCTTCACCCCTCTCCCGGAACGGGGGAGGGGTCGGCAGGAACTGCCGGGGGTGGGGGTCCTTCCCCATCTGCTCCCGCATCTCCGCCGCATCCGTCACCGGCGCAAAACAGACCGTGCCGACGCACACCGTCGCATACGCCAGCCCGTCTTTATCTGCCGGCAGTCCGCGCTTCGCCGCCTCCTCCGCATCCAGCGTCTCGACCGTCTTGGCCGGCGCGACAAAACTCCACGCCGCCGACTGCAACGCCCGCGTCCGCGCGTCGTCCCATTCGCCGACAATCGTGATATGCAGGCCCGGCGCAGTCACCGCTTCCACCGCCCGTGCATACGACGCCGAGAAGTAGCCGTAGTCTGCGTACTTGTCCGCGAACAGCTTCAATGCCCGCTCCGCCGCCTGCTTATATTTAGCTTCCTGCCAAAACCCGGACAATCGCATCAGTGCCAACGCGGCCTCAGCATTCTCGCCGATGTCCTTCTTAGGCCGCGCCAAGTCGCCAATTGCAGTTGCGTCAGGCGCCAGGTCAAAGAAGCCGCCTGCGGCTTTGTCTTCCAGAAAGTCCAGAACATAATCACCGGCGGTCGTTGCGCCGTCAAGGTAAACTGGAATCTCCGTATCCCCACCAGCTTCTAAAATATCAAGGGCAGCATTCACAAATGCCACTTGGTCGCTTAATAACCCCAAAGCGCCATCTGCTTCGTCTTCAAAATAGTGGTATAGCGTGGTGTATTCTACTAAACTAGTGTCTTCAAGCTGCGCGTTCATCTCGTCAAGCGATAACAAGGCAGTAGTAGCCACTTCTAAAATCTCTGCTTCACCCGTAATCTTGTACCGAGCCACGAGCGCAGAGACCATGAGCGCGTTCCAGTTTGTGTAGACGGTGCGGTCAATAAATGGCGTCGGCAGGGTAGCGCGAACGTCGAGCGGCTGGCCGTAGTAGGCTTCTTCGGCGTCGGCGTCCTGACTGCCCGCAAATGCGCCGGTTTCGGAGTCGCGCATGTCGGTCAAGAGCCAGTGGTGCGCCGTCTTGACGACTCCCAAGTAGTAGGGATCGCCCAAAACTTGAGACGCCAGGCAGTAGACCGACGTGAGTTTAGCGTTGTCTTCCAGCATCTTCTCAAAGTGCGGCACGCTCCAGTCGCGGGTCGTGCTGTACCGGAAAAAGCCGCCGGCGAACTGGTCGTACATGCCGCCGTCGGCCATGCCGTGCAGTGTCTTTTCGGCGATCTCGCGCAGCGCGGGGTCCTGAGTGCGGGCATACTCTTCCAGCACCAAACGCAGGGCGTCGGGGTGGGGGAACTTCGGCTGGGTGCCGAAGCCGCCATAAACAGAATCGAACTGACCGGCGATCGATTTGAGGACGTTCGCGGTCGTGTTCGGGTCTAGTTCCGACGGCGTCAGCGCCTCCGGCGCCGCCCGCTGCTCGCGCATCTCGGCGGTCTGCGCGGCGATTTGCTCTTTGTTGCCGGCATAGACATTCGCCATATAATCTAAAAGGCCGACCATACGAACCGGGTCTACATACGTTTCGCCGTAGAGCGTGTCGCCATCGGGAGTCAAAAATGCCGTGGTCGGCCAGCCGCCCATGTTGTAGCGGGCATTGATGTCCGGGCGGCGGTCATTGTCTACTTTGATGGGGATAAAGTTCTTAGCGATGCGCTCCTGCACTGCCGGGTCACTGTAGGTGCCGGTATGCACCGGGTCGCCGGGAATGCCGGTGTCCATGACATGGCACCAGTGGCACCAGACCGCGCCGATGTCCAGAAAAATCGGCCTATCTAAAGCTTTGGCTTCGGCAAAGGCGTCTTCGCCCCACTCGCGCCAGGAAATGCTAGTCTCGTGATTGCTCATAGAGAAAGTGTACCCGTAAACAACGTTGTTGCATGAGCCGGAAATCATGCCACTCACGGCATGGTTCTTTATAGCGCGGTTCTCTGCTAAGTTCTTGACAGCCTCGCTACGCTTTGTTATACTACGCCCATGAACGATATTTCTACCCAATCCATTCCGCCGGGATATTCCCTGCACTGGAGCGATGAGTTCAGCGGCCCGCTTGGCTCGCCGCCGGACCCCGCGCACTGGTCGTATGACACCGGCAACAATGAGCTGCAAAACTATGTCCGCGACGCCGAGCACGCGCAGATTGTTTCTGATCCGGCGGCAACGGACGGCAAGGCGCTCCAGATTTTGGTGACCTACAACGGGCAGGGGCTGACGCGCGGCAACTTCGAGTCGGCGCGGCTGCTGATGCAGGGAAAAATGACGGTGCAGTACGGCTACATGGAAGCCTGCCTGCACCTGCCGTCCGGGCAGGGTATCTGGCCGGCGTTCTGGATGCTCGGTACGGACATTTCTACCCCCGGCGTCGGCTGGCCCCAGTGCGGCGAAATAGACATCATGGAAAACAAAGGCCGCGAGCCGGCGATTAACCATTCCAGCCTGCATGGCCCCGGCTACTCGGGCGGGAACCCGGTCACCGGCACCTACACGCTGCCGAACGGACAAGAGTTCCACGACGGCTACCACATGTTTGGTGTGCTGTGGACAGCGGACTCTGTGACGTTCTCCGTGGACGGCCACCCGTTCCAGACCCGCACCCCGGCTGACCTACCCTTCGGCAAGGCGTGGGTCTTTGAACACCCGTTCTTTTTGCTGATGAACGTCGCGGTCGGCGGCCACTTTGGCGGCGACCCGGACACGACCACTGTGTTCCCGCAGAAGATGCTGGTGGATTACATTCGCATCTATAAACCCTTATAAACCCGCACTGGCCTCTTGACAAAATGAGTGAGTTTGGCGTATACTAGGACCTGCGTTACAAAGAAGCTGTGCCGAAGTAGCTCAGTTGGCCAGAGCGGCTGTTTTGTAAACAGCGGGTCACGGGTTCGAATCCTGTCTTCGGCTTATTCACACATTTAACCAGTAATTCATTCGTCCTGCCGTTAATGACAGATCGTTATTAACAGAGAAGGACGATGGTCACAGATGTCATCCGCTTTTCCCCTTTCCACCCAAGTTTTCTCTTGGGAAGAAGCCTACCACGAGTTCAGGCTTCACCTCCAGGCCACCCGCGCCCCAAAAACCCAGCGCTACTATGAAGTCCAGGTCGGCGGGCTTATCCGCTGGGCCAAGACTCAGGACGTTCCGTTCGCCGGTTTTGGCAAGCGCCACATGGACCGCTACTTGATCGCGCGCTCAGAAGCCGGCTGCGCTCCGCTCACCATCCACCACGACGCCGTCTGCGCCAAAGCGTTCTTTCGCTGGTGCCAGAAAAATGACATCATCGAGCGCAGCCTGCTGGCTGACTACGAGGTGCGCCGTGCGCCTCGCCCTGCCCGCTATATGCCAACTGACACCGACATGCAGGTGCTGCTTCGGGGCGTCGGCGACTTCTGGAACCCTGCCAAGAACCCCAGCATTCGGTACAGCTCCCTCGGTAAGCGCGTCTTCCACCGCGACCGCAATTGTGCAGTAACCCTCGGCCTTCTTGACTCCGCTTGCCGCATCGGCGAGATGCTGTCGCTCAAAGTAGACGACTACCGGGCCAAGGAGCGGCAGATCGTGATTCGCGAAAGCAAAGGGCGAGAGCCGCGCACCCTCCCGGTCAGTCCAGAGTGGATCGAGGCGATTGACGTTTGGCTGCGCCAGCGTTCTAAAGCCATGAAAGGGCAGGAGGATGAGGGCTGGCTGTTCATTATCGAGTTTGGGGGGCGACTGGATGAAGGGCGCTTCTTGAAGTCGCTGAAGAAGGTCACAGCCTTTGCTGAAGTCAGCGATCACATCACGCTGCACAGTTTGCGCCGCTACTCGCTCAACCGGTTGGCGAAAGTGAACCTGCTGGCGACGCAGCAGATCGCCGGTCACAAGGAGACGCGAACCACGCTTCTCTACACCCAGCTTGACCCGGACTTTGTGCGAGGCGTTCACAGCAGTGTCGGTGTTGTGCGAGACATTTTAGGCAATAAGCGCGTTGCTAAACAGCGTAAGCGCCTGGTCTGAATGGCAATGGTAAGCATAGTCGCACCGCACGAGAAGCTTCCCTGCTTCTCGTGTGGTAAAATTAAACAAATCCTGAGCAGAATAGAGGGGCATCGCAAGCCGCCTTGTTTGCGCCCCTTTCAGCTCAGAACCCCTTCCAAGAAACAAATTTAGGAACACAATGGCGATCAAAAAATCGGAACTCTATAGTTCGCTCTGGAAAAGCTGCGACGAGCTGCGCGGCAGTATGGACGCCTCCCAGTACAAGGACTATGTGCTGGTCCTGCTCTTCGTAAAGTATGTGTCCGATAAGTACGGTGGGCAGAAAGATGTGCTGCTGGATGTTCCCGCTGGGGCGGGCTTCGCTGACATGGTGGCGCTTAGAGGTGACAAAGAGATCGGGGACAAAATCAACAAACTCATCGGCAAGCTTGCGGAGGCGAATGACCTCAAAGGCGTGATTGATGTCGCGGACTTCAACGATGCTGACAAGCTGGGTAAAGGCAAAGACATGGTGGACCGGCTCTCTAATCTGGTTGCCATCTTTGATACGCCTGGCCTGAACTTCAAGGGCAACATGGCCGAAGGCGACGACATCATGGGCGACGCTTACGAGTACCTGATGCGTCACTTCGCCACCGAGTCCGGCAAGAGTAAGGGCCAGTTTTATACACCTGCCGAGGTGTCGCGCATTCTCGCCCGCGTGGTTGGCATCGGCAGCGCCACCCGCGCCGATCAGACAATCCACGACCTTGCCTGCGGCTCCGGCTCGCTGCTCCTGAAGGCCCACGATGAGGCGAAGGACCAGACGGGCCTGGACCTGACCATCTACGGGCAGGAGATGGACAATGCAACGGCCGCGCTTGCCAAGATGAATATGATCCTGCACAACTGCCCGACGGCGGTGATCGTCCAGGACAACTCTCTGTCATCTCCATTCTTCAAGCAGCCCGATGGCTCGCTGAAAACCTTTGATTTTGTCGTCGCCAATCCGCCCTTCTCCACCAAAGCCTGGAGCAATGGCTTCAACCCGGCGGAGGACGACTTCAAGCGGTTTGGGCACGGTATTCCGCCAACAAAGAACGGCGACTATGCGTTCCTGCTGCATATTCTTACGGTCCTGAAAAGCACCGGGAAGGGGGCCGTGATCTTGCCACATGGGGTGCTGTTCCGGGGCAATGCCGAGGCGGACATCCGCAAGTCTATTGTTCGCAAGGGCTACCTGAAGGGCATCATCGGCCTGCCCGCGAACTTGTTCTATGGTACCGGTATCCCGGCCTGCGTCCTGGTGCTGGACAAGGAGAACGCCGCCGCCCGCAAAGGCGTCTTTATGATTGATGCGTCCAAAGGCTTCCTGAAAGACGGCAACAAGAACCGGCTCCGCGCTCAGGATATGCACAAGATCGTGGATGCGTTCAATAACAGCGTGGAGATCGCCGGTTACTCTCGCATTGTTCCGCTGGCCGAGATCAGTGACCCGAAGAACGACTACAACTTGAACTTGCCGCGCTACATTGACAGCACGGAGCCGGAAGATGTGCAGGACCTTTCCGCGCACCTACGGGGCGGCCTTCCGAACCGGGACCTCGACGCCCTCGCGCCCTACTGGCAGGTGATGCTGAACCTGCGGGCGGCTTTGCTCATCCCCGCTGACCGGCCTGGCTATAGCTCGCTTCGGGTGACGGGGGAAGCGATCAAGCCTACTATATTCGACCACTTTGAGTTTAGGGACTATAGCGAGTTGGCGACGTCTCATTTTAAGCAATGGAGGACCGAAGCCACCGATGATATGATAGCCATTTCCATCGGCGATCACCCGAAGAAACTCATCGCTTCATTGTCTGAAACCCTGCTCCAAACTTTCCGGTCTACGCCGCTGCTGGATGAGTATGATGTGTACCAGCATCTAATGGACTACTGGGCGGAAACGATGCAGGACGATGTGTACCTGCTGGTACTGGACGGCTGGAAAGCCATGACGGACGGCTCGCCGAACACCGACCTGCTGCCGCCCGCGCTGCTGGTGTCCCGTTACTTCGTCTCTGAGGCTGCCGCCGTTGAGCAGCTTGAAGCGGTGCGGGAGGCTGTTGCCGCCGAGATAGAAGAATTGGACGAGGAACACGGCGGGGAGGACGGCCTGCTGGCGGACGCTAAAACCGACGCGGGCAAGCTGACGAAAGCCTCCGTCAAGTCTCGCCTCGCCGACATCCGGTTTGAGGCCGACGCCGACGAGGAGCGCGACCAACTGACCCGCTTCCTGGCCCTGTCCGACCGAGAAGCGGCGGCGTCGAAAGCCGTCAAAGAGGCCAAAAGAGCGCTGGACATGAAAGTCGCGGCCAAGTACCCGGCCTTGACTGAGGCCGAGGTCAAGCGCCTGGTGGTGGACGATAAATGGCTGGCCCGTCTGGCTTCTGCCGTGCAGTCCGAGCTGGACCGGGTTTCGTCGGCGCTGACCGGGCGTATTCAGCAGCTTGCGGAGCGTTACGCCACGCCGCTGCCGACTCTGACCTGCGAGGCCGAGGCATTGGCGGGGCAGGTGGAGGAGCACCTGACAAAAATGGGGGCGTCATGGAACTAAAGCCGGGCTACAAGCAGACCGAGGTGGGAGTTATTCCAGAGAATTGGCAACAATCGAAGATTGGCAACATTGCATCATCCGCTCGAAACTCCGTTGTTGGCGGACCGTTTGGATCAGATTTAGTCTCTGCCGATTATGTCGACTTTGGCGTTCCCGTTATCCGTGGCCAGAACATGGGAGAACGTTGGGTTTCAGGAAATTTCGCTTTCGTGACTTCAGAAAAGGCAAATTCGCTCTCCGCAAACTTAGCACGACCTGATGACATTGTTTTTACTCAGCGAGGTACATTAGGACAAGTCAGTCTCGTGCCTGAGAATTCTCACAAAAGATACCTAGTCTCACAAAGCCAAATGAAAGTGAGCCTAAATCGGGAGATAGCTGACCCTCTGTTTTTCTACTATGTGTTTTCGAGCACGGAGCAACAAGACCAAATACGGCAAAACACAATTCAGACAGGCGTTCCACACATCAATCTGGGTATTCTGCGAGAATTACCGGTTCAGCTACCACCCCTCTCTGAACAACGCGCCATCGCCGCCGCCCTGTCCGACACCGACGCCCTCCTCAGCAGCCTGGACCGCCTCCTTACCAAGAAGCGCGACATCAAGCAGGCTGTCATGCAGCAGCTTTTGACGGGCAAACAGCGGCTGCCAGGGTTTAGTGGGGAGTGGGAGGTGAAGCGATTAGGGGATATTGCGGCAATCAACATGGGACAATCACCACTCTCCCAAAACTACAACCGACAGAGTGTAGGCGTTCCTCTCATTCAAGGGAATGCTGACATTGAAAACCGGCGCACGACGCAACGTGTTTGGACGACACAGATTACGAAGCAGTGCGATAAAAATGATTTGATTCTTACAGTTTGTGCCCCTGTCGGAGCAGTTGCAGTAGCAAGCACACTTTCTTGTGTTGGCCGTGGAGTTTGCGCTTTGAAGGCTGTAGGAGTAGATAAGCAATTTCTGTTCTACGCATTGGTTTTTAGCGAGGGTGATTGGAAAATTCTAGAGCAAGGTTCTACGTTCTCCTCTGCTAATTCTTCTCAGGTTGCCGCATTTAGTGTTTCGATCGCACCTAATATTGAAGAGCAGACCGCGATTGCCGCTGTGCTGTCCGACCTAGACGCGGAGATAGACGCGCTTCAGCAGCGGCGGGACAAGACACGCGCCATTAAGCAGGGCATGATGCAGGAGCTTTTGACCGGAAGGACACGCCTCGTATGAAAACGCCCGCGACAAGCACCGCCGTTGGACAAATCGAGCGCAAGACGCAGGACCGCGTGGTTCGGCTGTTCCAGCACACGCTTGGCTATGACTACCTCGGCAACTGGGCCGACCGGCCCAGCAACAAGAACATTGAGGAACCCCTTCTGCGGGCCTTCCTCAAGAAAATGAAGCACAGCGACGAACTGATCGACCGGGCGCTGTATGTCCTCAGCCGGGAAGCGGAGGACGGGAGCAAGAGCCTCTACGACCGCAACCGGGCCGTCTACGAGATGCTGCGCTACGGGGTGAAAGTCAAAACCGGCGTCAGCGAACAGTTCCAGACGGTGTGGCTTGTTGACTGGCAGCACCCGGAACTGAACCACTTTGGGCTGGCCGAAGAAGTCACCGTGAGGCCAACGGGCGACGCCGCCCATGAGAAGCGGCCCGACATCGTTCTTTATGTCAACGGCCTCGCGCTCGGCGTGCTGGAGCTGAAGCGCTCGACGGTCTCGATGGCCGAGGGCATCCGGCAAAATTTAGACAACCAGAAGAAAATTTTTATTGAGCCGTTCTTTTCGACGATCCAGCTTGTCATGGCGGGCAACGACACCGAAGGGATGCGCTACGGCACGATCCAGACCCCGGAAAAGTATTACCTCGCTTGGAAAGAAGAGAGCGCGATCCCAAATCTGCTGGACCGGCAGCTTTCCCAGATGTGCGGCAAGGCGCGGCTGCTGGAGATTATCCACGACTTTGTCGCCTATGATGCCGGGACCAAGAAGCTCTGCCGGCAGAACCAGTATTTCGGCGTCAAAGCCGCCCAGGAGTTTCTCGCCCGCCGCGAAGGCGGCATCGTCTGGCACACCCAGGGGTCCGGCAAGAGCCTCACGATGGTCTGGCTTGCCAAGTGGCTGCGGGAGCATCGCCCGAATGCGCGGGTGCTGATTGTCACCGACCGCACCGAGCTGGACCAGCAGATCGAGGCTGTCTTCAAGGGCGTCAGCGAAGACATCCACCGCACCAAAAGCGGCAGTGAACTCATTGAGGCGCTGGCCGCATCTGCACCCTGGCTACTCTGCTCGCTGATCCATAAGTTCGGCGGCAAAGAAGACGGGGAGGAGGTGGGGGATGTCGGCGCGTTCGCCGAAGACATCAAGGGCGCTCTGCCCAAAGACTTCCGGGCCAAAGGCGACCTGTACGTGTTCGTGGACGAGTGCCACCGCACCCAGTCCGGCGAGCTGCACCGCGCGATGAAGGCCATCGTGCCGGACGCCGTCTTTGTCGGCTTCACCGGAACGCCGCTTCTGAAAGCCGACAAGCAGAAAAGCATCGAAATCTTCGGGCGCTACATCCACACCTACAAATTCGATGAGGCCGTCAAAGACAAAGTCGTGCTGGACCTGCGCTATGAGGCGCGGGACATTGACCAAAGGCTCACGTCCCCCCAGAAGATCGACCAGTGGTTCGCGGCCAAGACCAGCGGCTTGACCGATCTTGCACGGGCGCAGCTCAAGCTGCGCTGGGGAACACTGCGAAAAGTCCTCAGCTCACAGGACCGCCTGGAGAAGATCGCGAGCGACATTTTGTTTGACTTCGCCACCCGCGACCGGCTCCTGAGCGGGCGGGGGAACGCGATGCTCGTCTCCGGCTCCATCTTCCAGGCGTGCAAGTTCTATGAGCTATTCGAAAAGACCGACCTAGCCGGCAAAGTCGCTATCGTTACCTCCTACCAGCCGGCGGCGGCAGACATCAAAGGCGAGGAGACCGGCGAAGGGCCGACCGAAAAGCTGCGGCAGTACGACATCTACCGGAAGATGATGGCAAGCTGGTTCAGCGAAGAGCCGGGCAAGGCGGTCAACCGAATTGAGGAGTTCGAGAAAGCCGTCAAAAAGAAGTTCATTGAAGAGCCGGGCCAGATGAAGCTCCTGATCGTCGTGGACAAGCTGCTGACCGGCTTTGACTCCCCGCCCGCCACCTACCTCTACATTGACAAGCAGATGCGCGACCACGGGCTGTTCCAGGCCATTTGCCGCGTCAACCGGCTGGACGGCGACGACAAGGACTACGGCTACATCGTGGACTACAAAGACCTGTTCCATAGCCTAGAGTCGTCCATCCAGGATTACACGTCCGGCGCTCTGGACGGCTACGACAAGGAGGACGTCAAGGGCCTCTTGGTGGACCGGCTGGCGTTGGGGCGGCAGGACCTGGAAGACGCCCGTGAAGCGGTAAAAGCGCTCTGCGAGCCGGTGGAAGCGCCAAAAGACACGGCGGCCTACCTGCACTACTTTTGCGGCACGGCGTCCGGTGACGCCGCCCAGCTTAAAGCAGGGGAGCCAAACCGGCTGGCGCTCTACAAGCTGACCGCCGCCCTCCTCCGCGCCTTCGCGAATGTCGCCAATGAGCTGGCAGATGCAGGGTACACGACCGCCGGAATTGCCGCATTGTCGGCCGAAGTCGACTATTTCGAGAAGGTTCGAAGCGAAGTAAAGCTCGCCAGCGGGGATTACATTGACCTGAAGATGTACGAGCCGGCCATGCGTCACCTGATCGACAGTTATATTCGGGCCGAGGAAAGCGAAAAGATTTCCGCGTTTGACGATCTTTCCCTAGTTCAGCTCATTGTTGAGCGCGGTACCGCGTTTGTGGACGCGCTTCCTGGCGGTATCCGGGGCAGCGAGGGAGCCGTCGCCGAAACCATCGAGAACAACGTCCGCAAGCTGATTATTGACGAGACGCCGATCAATCCGAAGTATTACGAAACCATGTCCGCACTGCTGGACGCCCTAATCGCCCAGCGTAAGACCGATGCTCTGAGCTACAAGGAGTATTTGGACAAAGTCGTGGCGCTGACCCGGCAGGTGAAAACTCCTGCGCCGGCCGCCGCCTATCCAGCAGAGCTGGACACCCCGGCCAAGCGGGCGCTGTATGACAACCTGGGCCAGAGCACGGAGCTTGCCCTGGCCGTCAACACCCGCGTTGTTCGGGAGCGTCAGGACGACTGGCGCAGCAGCCCGGTCAAGACCCGCAAAGTGAAATACGCCATCAAGGAAGCCCTGTCCGGAGACGAAGCATTAACCGAGCAGGTGCTGGAACTCGTCAAAAACCAGTACGAGTATTAACTATGAGCACCGATCTTGGCGTAAAATCGCACCACATCTTTGTCCACACGCTGGCGGTTGAGGTCGTTCGCAAGTCCATCAAAAACCTGCATCTGGGCGTTTACCCCCCCGAAGGACGCATTCGGGTCGCAGCGCCGCTCGCGGTTAGCGATGACGCGGTTCGCCGCGCGGTTATCGGAAAGCTGGGATGGATCAAGCGTCAGCAGGCAAACTTTCGCGCCCAGCCGCGTCAGGGCAAGCGCGAAATGATCGACGGCGAAAGTCATTACTTTCAGGGGCAGCGTTATCGCCTGCGCGTGGTCGAAAGCACGGCCCGTCCAAAAGTCGTCCTCAACAAATCCCGGTTGGAACTCCACATCCGTAGGGAATCGACGACGGAAGAGCGCGAGCGGGCACTGCAATCCTGGTACCGCGCTCGTCTTAAAGAACTCGTCATACCGCTTCTGGAGAAGTGGCAGCCGGTCGTGGGTGCCCAGCCGTCTGCCTGGGGCATCCGAAAGATGAAAACGAAATGGGGTTCCTGCAACACGGAATCCTCACGCATCTGGCTGAACTTGGAACTTGCCAAAAAGCCGATCTCGTGCGTCGAGTACGTTCTAGTCCATGAGCTGGTGCATCTTAAAGAGCGCCATCATAACGACACCTTCCGCGCCCTGATGACTGAGGCCATGCCGCACTGGCAGACCCAGCGCGAGGAACTAAATCATGACCCCCTCAATTATGAGGCTTGGGACTACTAAAGATGGAATTGCTAAATCACGAGATACCGAACTGAATTTAATAACCCCAAGTTGAAAAGTAAATATAGAGATTGGGGACGTTGTGCAGTAGCTCACTTTTGCTGCAATTCCTGCATTAGAATGGTGCCTTCATCTAGCGTCAGGTGATCAACTTTAACCTTGAGGAACCTGTTGGCCAACACCATTGCTTCATCGAAGCTGCTCATACCATGATTGCTCATCAAACGCTTAATTGCCATGCGTTGAACAGGTGTCACGAGAGGGTCTTTCGATAATGCCAATCTGCTGGTTTGTCCAAAGATTGAATTTCCCAAACCGCTTGCTCGTTCAGTGGTAACGAACGCCGCTCCTTTGCTCAACTTACCATTATCCACTAATTCCGTGTTAGCCACGTCAGAGCTAGTGACCGCACTGGCTTCCTTTGCAGCAAATTGAAGTATCCAATGATCGGCCTGATAAAGTACGTTGCAAAGAACATTGTTCAAACGTAAACTACCAAATGACAGTGTAACAGGAAGTTTGTACAGGAAGCCATGACCGCTCTCAGCAACTTGCTTGATCAATAGCAAGCTGTCACAAATCTCTTTATCATAAAGATACGCGGCTTGACCTGCGAAGTTCTGGATTCCAAAACTAAGTGAACTGCAATCCACTCGTAGATAGTCAAGGTTATCTTGCCGCGGGGCTACTCGAAGATAGCAAAGTTGGGAATGAGTCTCTGCTGATATGGCTCGTGCCGCTACAGGCCATGTGACGTTCGCCCTTCTCGCTACGAGATGCGGATAACCAACGGCTGGAACAGAAGAATCCACCGTCTTTAGAAAAGTTCGCAGGCTTAAGCGATTCACCAACAAACGATTAGCGAACTCATTGCAGAGGGCCTCATGTTGCCAGTACTGGCTCCGCGTCGTAGCTGGAAGGATTCCAACACGTTGCCACAGTAGATAATGAGCCAATTCATGAGCAATTGAGAAGCGATCTCTACGGCTCAACCGCGCTTCACCAGCTATCTGCGTTTTTCCAAATCTGTCAGGACACGATCGGACCAAGGTAATTGTCGGGGGGTTCCCAAGCTGCAAGTACGCAACACCACGCTTTTCGCCTGCTGCAACATGGCGATAGACAATGCCGAGGCGATCAAGAATCGGTTCTAGGGCCAGGGGCCATTCGTCGGACGGATTGATCTCACAGCAGATACTCTGAAGAATCGCTTTAGCGGTCATAAAATCTACTGACATGGCAACCTTGAAACAAGTTTTTCAACAATATCCTACCGTCACAGTCTTACTCAATAAAACTGAGTAGGCTGCCAGCGCCCGTTGGATACTTCTCGCCTTCACTGATGGAGGAGTCTTGCCGTGCATATTCCAACTGTTTTAAAGTATCACGCGGGGTTGCGCCATAGCGATGAAACTCGCGCAGGTTCACCGCAGATTGAGCAAGTCGTGACATCATTGCATCAAGCAACTCTTCGGCAGGATACAAGCCCAAAATGAGTAACCGGATCGCATCACGCACGAGAGACCAAAAAGACGGATTTTTTCTTTCATGAACTTGGTTATCGACGAAAAAGACAATTCGCCATAAATCATCAAAACGTCTCAACTGGGTACGCAGGTGACCTCGAGAGAGCTTGTCTTCAGTTTTAGGTGTTTTCTCGTACTCATCGAAGCGATGTACTTCCCCTCGACGAACAAGCGAACCTCCGCAATTTTTGAGTTCATCCGCGACTCAGGGCAGTACATTGTGATTGATCCCAGCGGAAGATCAAAGTCTTTTTCCAGCCGTCGTAAACCTCTGGCACGGTTTGCAGCAGATTGCGACTGATCTCCATTTGCGACTGATCTCCATAATTGTTTTGAATGTACTTAACTTGTTCGGGCAAGAGTTCTCCCGAAGTGACCGTCAGCAGGCGATCATACAAGTCGCGCCGAAGCAACTGGGAGGCGAGTTTTCGGGCAGGTGCCAGCCCCGGCTTGTCCTCTGAGGACAATAGTTTGCCATCAAACGGCGCACGACCTTCACGCAGTGCGGGGATAAGTTCTTCTTCAGAATGGCTGATTAGCCAATCTTCTAAGTCACCACTGAACTGCTCGTGAGACATATCTTTAGCGCTCGGGGTCTGTCCTAGTTCGACTTTTCCAGATGCAGTGCGGACGTCAAGAGGGGGCAGCGCTAGGATTAACGCACGTTCCAGCATTGCTGTAGCGGTCATTTTTGTGCGGTGGAAGAGCACTGCTTCTGCCAGTTCGTACCGGCTTTCAAGTAAAGAGATAATCGCTGTGACGCCGTCGGTACGGAGATTAGGACGGCTGCCAATATTTATGACAAATCGGTCTTCTGCCGTCGGGCGAGGGCACCCCTCTTCATCCGTCGTAAATCCACTTACTCGAGTGCGAATGGACATGTACTGAAATATACGGTCGTCGACATGCTTTGGCTTGCCGACGTGGTACCAATCGCGGTAGATATAGTCGAGAAGATCGGCGCAGATCGTGTTGCCAACAATATCGCCGCAGATGTCCAGGCGGAAAGCGCGTGCGGCCAATGCCGCATCCGTGCTCACTTGAGGATTTGGTGAAGATTCCACTTTTTTGTGAAGGATAATACGCTTCAGTAGTTCCGAGGGTTGGTCCGCGACGCCTTTAGAGGCTCTAACAAAAATGCCTCGTTGGGTACAGCACGGGTATGGCAAAAGCACTTGTTTCCGACGAACTTTGGGCGATTGTGGAACCCCTCTTGCCTCCGCACCGCGCCCAGCCCGGAAAGCGCGGGCGTCCGCCCGTTCCTGATCGAGCCGCCTTTACAGGCATCTTGTTCGTCCTCAAAAGCGGCATCGGCTGGGAGGACTTACCCCAGGAGATGGGCTGCGGCAGCGGCATGACCTGTTGGCGTCGGCTCAAGGACTGGCAGCAAGCAGGCGTATGGCAAACGCTGCATGAAACTCTGCTGGCAAAACTCGAAGCCGCGCATCTGATCGACTGGAGCCGTGCCAGCGTAGACAGCATCTTTATCCGGGCCAAAGGCGCACGCGGCAAAGACAGCAAAGATGCGGCGAAAAAAGGGGGCCTGCGAGCCAGGCGGCTGGCCCGTCGCCTGTGGATCGGGGCAAGCCCGGCACGAAGCGCCACCAGATCGTAGACCGAAACGGCCTGCCGCTGGCGACTGTTCTTTCGGGGGCCAATGTGCCGGACGGCAAGCGTCTTCTGCAAACCGTGGATGCGGTTGCTCCGGTGCGGGGCAAACGGGGCAGGCCGCGCCGCCGCCCTGGAAAAGTTCACGCGGACAAAGCCTATGATGATAAAAAGCTGCGTCAGGGCTTGCGCGAACGCGGCATTGTGCCACGGCTGGCCCGCCGAGGCATTGAGAGCAGCCAGAAGTTGGGTCGCTACCGGTGGGTGGCGGAGCGCACGTTCAGTTGGCAGCAGGGGGCGCGGCGTCTGCGGATACGCGACGAGCGGCGCGACGACATCTACGAGGCGTTCGTCAAAATCGAGAACGCCATGATTTGTTGGGGCAGGCTCAATAATCATTTTTGTTAGAGGCTCTTAGGTCAGGTACGGGGCTACAAAGGCCCATTCTTCATCGGATACGTCTTCTTCATCAGATACGTCACTGGGATAGGCTTTTCGGCAGATGCTTTCGCTCATGCCCAAAGTTTACCTCAAAGTCCATAACAGGCTCTAGCCCGCTGTCAGCATTCGGGTTTCCCATAAACCTACTGCCGGAGCTGCGAATTGCCATAATCTTGCTAGAGGTTGCTCTCGCTAGGGGCTGCTGTTGTTGGAACTAACAATTCGGCTATATCATGGGCTGTACCGGCGCGGCAATTGCGAAATGTTCATTAACCTTACCGCGTTTCTTGCTTTTTGGGCCGCTCTTAGACCTAAACAAAACAGTGTCAATCAACAGACAAAATCAGGAGGGGGAGCATCTCTCAGCGCAGGGTGGTTTGTCCCTGGCGGATATTCTTGCTTCCCTCAGCTATGCCCTTGACCTGACCGGCGGGCAGCCAATGGGGCACGCCCAGCGTACCTGCCTGATCGGGATGCGCCTCGCCCAAGAGCTAGGGCTGACGGCAGAAGAGCAGGACAGCCTCTACTACGCCCTCCTGGTCAAAGACGCCGGCTGTTCCAGTAATGCCGCCCGCATGTGCGAAATCTTCGGCAGCGACGAGATCGCCGCCAAGCGCCACTCCAAGCTCGTGGATTGGAGCAGCCGCCTTGACGCCGCTCGCTACGCCGCTGCACACACTCTGCCGGAAGGATCGTTGCGGGAGCGGCTCCGGCGGCTTTTTCACCTCGCCAAAAACCCTGGACAATCTTCCGATGACTTGCTCCATGCCCGCTGTGACCGGGGAACCCAGATCGTTCGGTCTCTGGGCCTCAGCGAGACAACGGTGGAGTGCGTCCGGCATCTGGACGAGCATTGGGACGGGCGCGGCGGGCCGAACCACGTCCAGGGGGATGCTATCCCGCTGCTGGGCCGTATCGCCTGCCTCGCGCAGACGCTCGAAGTTTTTGTGACGACCTTTGACGTGGAGACCGCCTACGCCGTACTCTGCCAGCGGTCAGGCCGGTGGTTCGACCCGCAGCTTGTACGGGCCGCCCATGCCTTCCGCTACGACCTCGCCTTCTGGCGGTTTGTGCAGGAGGCGTCAAGTGACACCCTGCTGCGTATAGACGTAGGAGCAGCAACAGAGACGATCAGCGAGGGACGTGTGGAGGCGGTTTGCCAGGGTTTCGCAGGGATTATAGATGCCAAATCGCCGTTTACTGCCGAACATTCCTCGCGGGTGAGCCTCTATGCAGTGGAGATCGCTCAGGACTTAGGGATCAAGGGGCAGCGGCTCATGACCTTGCGCCGGGCGGCGCTGCTGCATGACATCGGCAAGCTGGCCGTGCCGAACACCATCCTGGACAAGCCGGGGAAACTAACGGGCAGCGAATGGGAGTGCGTCCAGCGACACCCATACTACTCGGAGCAGGTTTTAGGCCGGATTACCGGCTTTGAGCGTATGGCCGAGATCGCTGCCGCCCATCACGAGCGCCTCGACGGGTCGGGCTACTTCCGGGAACTGACGGGCGATCAACTTGACCTGGATATGCGGATACTTGCAGTGGCAGACGTGTTCGATGCGCTCTCGGCAGAGCGGCCTTACCGGGAGGCGCTACCCTTGGAAGATGTTTTCCTCATCCTGGGCAAAGAGGCCGGGGTGAAGCTGGATGTGGATTGTGTTTCCGTACTCCGGCAACGGCATACTGGCAGTACGCTGGCGGCGCTGGTCGAGAGCGGAAGTGAGCTTCGGCTCGCCGCTTGATCCTTCTGGTTGATCTTCTTCGCTCTAATTTCTTTAGCAGCAGCTTAGTACCAATGTCCTGCCCAAAGGCGGCTATAAGCGAATCAAACCCACAGAACAGAAACCACCAAGCTTCAACTTGGCGGTTAGATGCTGCCTCTTCCTGTATGCCAGCATAGTCCAGATGCTGTGCAGCCAGGCAAAGCGTCTGGTGGCCCGGCTGCCTCTATCTTCCACGCAGTACTTCAGCCTAGAATTGCTCTGAGGGTATCCGGGCTGTTGGTGATAATGCCATCCACTTGGCAGACATGGTGCATCCGGCGCATGTCTTCAGGCGCATCTACTGTCCAAGCGTACACCAGCATGTTGCGCCGGTGCAGTATATCTACCAAAGGCTTGGTCAGTAACCGGTAGTGCCAGGTGACAGCCTCCGTGTCCAGCTTCATGAAAAAGTCGGGCGTAAGCTGGTGCTTTGCTTCCCGGTCGAGAGCGTGGCTGAGCGGGATGCGCGGGTCCAGGCCATGGAGAATCCGACGGCTGGTCTCGCTTGCACCAGTCACGAGGAGCGAGTCGAGTGGAAAGCGCGAGCGGCGAATGGTGCGTGCTAGCAGCGCTTCAGTTCCCGCGTCCTTGAAGTCCAGCATCAAGCCTACACCTGCCTCCGCCGCCAGCGCGAAAGCCTGATCCAACGTGGTCAGGGCCATGCCCCATTCACCTTCATCCAGCCGCCACTGCGAGAAGCTTCGGTCTCGCAGCCGCACTTCCTCACCCTCAAGAAGGCAGAAGCTTTCGCGGCTCAGGATCAATATATCGTCGCGGGTACGGCGCACGTCCACCTTTAGCATCTGCGCCCCTACTTCGACCGCTCGACGCAGCGAAGTCAAAGAATTGCCGAGGGGATTCAGAAGCGGGGCACCGCAATGTCCGACGACTGAAAATGAACGAAGCTCGGAAACCATAATATGTCAATTAAACAGAGAAATGAGTGCTGCCATTTGTTGCACTCCGAGTTGTAAGCAGTCTCGGAAAGCAGCGCCTACGCTCTGACGTCATTCCAGAGTTTTCGTTATCGAGCCACGCCGGCCAGCCTCACTCACTTGCCCCCAACATGTCCCAGCGGCAGCACAAGCTCTGCTGCTCCCTGCGCGATCACTTCTCGGGTCATCCAAAAACAACGCCGCTTGCCTCATCCTAAGCAGCCGTCCGCGCCCCGGCGTCATGCACGCCTTCAGGCCGCGCCGTAGGCTTCTGCGTCGCTTTGAGTTGCTGACACAGTTATGGGGAAGAGGGGGAAATTCTTTAGGCCGGATGTCAGAATGCCTCTCATCATACTTGCTGTCACACTTCTGAGACCTCCATTCTGGTCTGAGATCTCAGTTCTGGCGTTTTAAGTGGCTGCGCGGCGGCTCCTACAGCGGAGCGATATTTATGCCTACAGCATTACCGGGGTGGACAACGGACGGGACGCGCTCTCGGCCTTGAGGTCCGGCGACTACGGCCGGGAACTTTGCCGGCATCATCCCCGGCTCTGCACCTGCGCCATGATGCTGACGGCCAAGCAGACGCGGGAGGACCGCGTCCAGGCGCTAAGGGAAGGGGAGGATGTGTTCCCGACCAAACCGCTGGCCGCAGGCGACCTGAATGTACGCAATGTGGTCGCCGCGACGGCTTGCCTGCCTAAACCTGTTGCGAGAAAGAAACTGAAATGCCAAAAACGATTATGATCACCGACGATGCCATGTTTATGCGCGTCACGCTCAAAAACATGCTGAACAACAACGGCTACCAGGTCATTGCCGAAGCCTCTGACGGCGAGGATGCGGTCGCGAAATATGCTGCCTTCCGTCCGGACCTCGTCACGATGGACATCACGATGCCCCGGATGGACGGCATTGAAGCCTGCCGGACAATCAGGGCCGCTGATCCGACGGCGAACATCATTATGTGCACGGCGATGGGCCAGAAGAACATGGTCATCGAAGCGCTGCAAGCCGGAGCCAAAGACTTCATTGTCAAGCCCTTTAAGCCGGAACAGGTGCTGGACAAGATCAAAAAACTGCTCGGCGAATAAGTGCGTGGCGAAAAAAAAAGAGAAAAACACGCATGAAAGTAGAGTACATCAATCCATTTCTGTCTGGTGCCTGCTCCGTTTTGGAAATGGTGCTGGGGGAGATGCCCGTCAAACAGGGCTTGTCGGCCCAGCCCACCTCATTCACGAGCGAGCAGTGCAATGTCGTCTGCGGCGTGACGGGACAGGCGCAGGGGCAGGTCATTTACGGCATGTCGCTGACCACTGCGGACAAAATCGCCTCGCACATGCTCGGGGAGCCGATCAAGACTTTCGATGCGCTGGCCGCTAGCGCCATCGCCGAGCTTGGCAACATGATCAGCGGCGGCGCTATGGGCCAGCTCGCCGAGGCGGGCTATGTCTGCGACATCACCCCGCCGGCCCTCATCCGGGGCAGCAAGGTCGAGATCAGCACCCTCAACATCCCCGCCATCGTCATCAAGCTGGGGACGAACATGGGCCTGCTCTCCATCACGGTCAGCCTCCAGGGCCACAAGTAGTCCCCGCCAGCAATCTCGGCCAATCCCAAGTTCCGGCTGAGAAGTTGAAACAGAAAACAAAATCACTGTAGGGAAGCGAAACAAATGAACACATTTTACAACCTCAAAACAGCGTACAAGCTCGCGCTCGGCTTCGGCCTCTGCCTCGTTCTCGCCGTCCTGGTCGGCGGCGTCGCCATTCAGCGAATGACGCAGATGAACCAAGTTGCCAACCTGCTCGACACCGACAGCCTCGCCGGCGAGTCGGCCCTTTTAGACATCACTGCCCACGCACGCCGGTTCCGCACCTTGGAATATCAGCACCTGCTTGCCACCACCTCGGCCGATATGACCCACTACGATGGCGAACTACAAAAGGAGTCCGACCAGACGCAGGCGGCGCTCACCGCTTATGAAGGCTCCATCACCCTGCCCCAGGACCGGCAGAACTTCGAGGGATTGAAGGCGGAATGGACTCACTACCAGACCTTGCACCAGAGCTTCCTGCCCGTCAGCCGCCGCAACGATCTCAAGGGCGGGGCAGCCCTGTTGAATGGGCCTATAATGGTGCAGTTTCACCGGTTCACGGACAAGCTTGACGAAATGAAATCCTGGAACGATGCGCGGGGGGCTAAACTGAATAAAGAGGCGGAAGCTGATTACACCTCGGCACGCGCACTGATCATCGGCTTGCTGATCCTGGCCGTGACCCTGGGAACACTTGTTGCCGTCGTCATCACCCGCTACATAGCGGGGACGCTGAGGCAAATCTCCGAGCGGATGCGGACACTGGATGCGATCTGCTTTACCAACCTGACCCACGCCGTCCAGGCATTGGAGCAGGGAGACCTGACGACGGAGATCAAGACGGGAACGCAGCCGCTGACGCTCCAGTCCAAAGATGAACTCGGGGAAGTGGCGCAGACCTTCAACGCGATCCTGACGCGGATGCAGACCACCATCGGCTCCTTCCGCACTTCTCAGGCCGCGCTCAACACCCTCGTGATCCAGCTTCAGGCCTCCGCCGGCCAGGTCAACAGCGCGGCGCAGACGCTTTCCGGCACATCGCAGCAGATCGGCGCGGCCACCGAGGAAATCGGCACCACCATGCACGAAGTCGCCCAGGCGTCCGAGCAGTCCGCCCGCGGCGCTTCCGAGATCGCTCAGGGCAGCACCAGCCAGGCGGCGTCTGTCGCGGCGGGAGCCGAACAGGTCAAAGAATTAGTCGCTGCCGTGCTCGGCGTCACCCGCGACACGGAATCGGCGACAAAATCGGCGGAGCTTGCCACCCAGACCGCCGAAGCCGGAGCGCTGGCGGTGGAGCAGACCGTGGCGGGAATGGGGCGCATCCACAGCGCCGTCAGCGAGTCGGCGGGCGTGATCGCGTCGCTGGGACAGACTTCGGCGAAGATCGGCGGGATCGTGCAAACGATTGACGAGATCGCCAGCCAGACCAACCTGCTGGCGCTGAACGCGGCGATTGAAGCGGCGCGGGCAGGGGAAGCGGGACGCGGCTTCGCGGTCGTGGCGGATGAAGTGCGAAAGCTTGCGGAGCGGTGTACCATGGCAACCAAAGACATCGGCGGCCTGATCGGGGAAATCCAGCGCCAGACGCAGCAGGCGGTCTCGGCGATGGAGCAGGGGTCCCGCGAAGTGAGTGCGGGAAGCTCTCTCGCAAGCGAGGCTGGGGCGGCCCTTTCCCGCATTCAGTCGGTGGTCTCGGAAATGTCGGGGCGTGTTTTGAGCATCAGTGCAGCGTCGGAGGAGATGTCGGCGTCGGCGCAGGAAGTTTCTGGGACGATCTCGGAAGTGGCGGCAGTGATCGAGGAAAGCTCGGCGGCAGCGGAAGAAATGTCGGCGTCGGCGGAGCAGGTGTCGGCGTCGGTCCAGACGGTCGCGGGAACAACTTCTCAGCAGGGGGCGGCAGTGGAAGAGCTGGTAGCTTCGGCGACCGAGCTGGCGGGAGTTGCCGAATCCCTGAGCCATCTGATCTCGCGCTTCAAGACCGAGCCGGAGCAATTTTCAGCTCTGCCGAGCGCCAAGCCGACACTGACACTGCGAAAAGTAGCGTAACAAAGAGCCGCATCAAGGAGAACAGAAAAGGAGAACAGAACATGGCGACAGCTCTTTTGGAAAAACCAGCAAGCGAAATCTAGAATACCGGAGCCGGGCGTCAGGTAGTCGCGCTGCATCTGGGGGATGAGGTCTACGGCGTGGACATCGCGTGTGTCAACACGGTGCTGACGCCGCAGCCGATCACGCCGGTTCCCAATGTGCCGGAGCATGTGCGGGGCGTAATGAACCTGCGCGGGCGCATTCTGCCGGTGATTGATCTGCGGACCCGGCTGGGACTGCCGGATTTGGCCCCCGAAAAACAGAAATCGTCGCGCATCGTGATCATGGACGTGGAAGGGGTCACGGCGGGCTTGATCGTTGACGCCGTTTCCGAAGTCCTGCGTCTGCCGACGGCGTCCATTGAGCCGTCTGCGAGTCTATTGAATGCCGCTGACCCAAGCTGCCTTTCCGGCATTGGCCGGGTTCCCGGCGGTCGCCGCAAAAACGACGACAAAGAAGAGGGAGATCGGCTGATTCTGCTGCTGGACATCGCGCAGGTGCTGACGCTCAGATCACTTCCTGAATAAGTGCGTTTCCCTGAGTAAGACTGTTTCAACGAAGAAGGTCACGAAATGCCTCTCCCTCCCAAAGCGCCGACGAACATGCCGATCAAAGTGCTGGTCGTGGACGATTCCGCGTTTATGCGGAAAATGGTCTGCGAAATCCTCAGCCGCGACCCGGACCTGTGCGTTGTCGGTCAGGCCCGCGATGGGGTGGATGCACTTCTCAAGCTGGAGCTTCAGCCGGATGTGATCACGCTGGATGTCGAGATGCCGGTTTTAGACGGCTTCGGAACTCTGGCAGAGATCATGCGCCGCCGTCCGACCCCAGTGGTCATGCTGTCTTCCCTCACGCAGCACGGCGCGGAATCTACCCTGCGCTGCCTGGAGCTGGGCGCGGTGGACTTTGTCGGCAAGCCGTCCGGCTCGATCTCGCTGGACATTGAAAAAGTTGCGATTGATCTCATTGCCAAAGTCAAAGCGGCAGCGAAAGCGCGTCTGGGTTCGGCAGCGGAAATCTCCCCGGCGTCCGCCCCTGCACCCAGCCGGCAGAGTCTTACAACTAACCAGCAAAGCAGAAAGGGCGACCTAAGCCCAAACAAGACCCGCAATTCCAATGCCGGCGTCCTGGTCATTGGAGCTTCGACCGGCGGGCCACGCGCCTTGCAGACCCTGGTTCCCGCGCTCCCTGCCAATCTGCGGCTGCCGGTGGTGATTGTCCAGCACATGCCGGCGGGCTTTACGGCATCACTGGCGCAGCGGCTGGATGCGATTTCGCCTTTGGAAGTCCGTGAGGCCGCAGAGGGAGACCTCCTCAAGCCCGGACGGATATTGGTCGCGCCGGGCGGTCGCCATTTGGAGTTCGAGAAGGACGGCACGGCGCGTTTGACCGACGCCCCCCCGGTGCATGGAGTGCGGCCTTCGGTGGACGTGACATTGGCCTCGCTGACCCGCCTGTATGGGGCGCGTATCACGGCAGTGCTGCTGACCGGGATGGGGCGTGACGGAGCGCGTGGCCTGAAAGCGATTCACGATCTGGGCGGGGACACGTTTGCGGAAGACGAAACGACCTGCACGGTCTACGGAATGCCCAAAGCGGCGGCAGAATTGGGCGGCGTCGGCTGCCTGCTGCCTTTGCCGCAAATCGCGCCTGCGCTTGTGCGTTTGTTCGGCTGATTATGTATGACGCGCGGCCAGGCTGAGTAGCTTTCAGTCACTCGGCGAATTACCCTTAACAAGCAAGAAAAACACAATGATTAACACTGACATGCTGCAATATATGGATGTCTTCCTCGATGAAGGCCGTGAACAGCTCGTGCTGCTCGAATCAGGATTTCTGGACATGGAGCGGGGCGATCAGACTGCAGAGACGATGCAGGCGCTCTTTCGAGCGGCTCACACGCTGAAAGGCTCCAGCCGGAGCATGGGGTTTTTGTCCATCGGCGACCTGACCCATGAGATGGAAAACATTCTCGATGACCTGCGGAATGGGAAGCTGTCGGTCAGCACGCCAATCGTCAATGTTCTGCTGGAATGCCTGGATGCCCTGGGGTCTCTCGTGGACGCCGTCGCCGAAACCCAGGAAGATTTGGCCCCCAGCGATAAGGACATTCCAGGTTTAGTCACACGCCTTGACGCGCTGCGCGGCGGTACTCCCTCTCCTCTTTTAACGGATCCTTTTTTAACGGAAACGGCAGCACAATCAAAAGCACCTGGGTCTGCCTTTGACCTGGCCTCGCATGAGCAGGAAAGCCTCGCGGCGGCGCTTGATTCGGAGCTGGAAGCCTACCACGTCGCGATAACGCTCGACCCAGAATGTTTGATGAAGTCGATCCGGGTCTGGATGGTAATGAGCGCCTTGGAGCCGCTGGGCGCGGTGCTGGCTTCCGATCCGCCGGAAGAAAAACTGGAAGAGGAAGAGTTCGGCAGCAGCTTTGGACTGCTGATGGCTTCCCGTGCCGGAGCCGACGAGATCAAAGGCGCTTTAGAGAGCGTCGCCGAGCTGGACGCCGTTTCGGTGCAGAAGTGGCAGGCCGCTGAGGATAAAAGCCTGTCTGAACCCGCGCCTGTCGCCCAAAAAGCAGTCGCCCAAAATGCAGTCGCGGCAGAGGCTGCGGCACCCGCTGAGAAGTCGCCAGGAGAAAAAGCTTCGGGAGAAAAAGCAACCTCCTCGCCGACAATACGGGTCGAAGTCTCGCGTCTGGATAACCTGCTCAACCTTGTCGGGGAACTGGTGATCGAGCGTGCCCAGATCAGCCGGGTCGGCGGGGACCTCAGCCGAGAATATCCGCGTGATGAGAATGCTTCGCAGCTCTTGGAAGCGACCCACCGGATCGGGCGCATCACGGCGGAGCTTCAAGACCAGATCATGAAGGCCCGGATGCTGCCGATTGACGGCGTCTTCCAGCGGATGCCGCGCATGGTGCGGGATTTAGCCCAGAAGACCGGCAAAGACATTAAATTCGAGATGACCGGCGGCGAGACGCAGCTCGACCGAACCGTGCTGGAAGTCATCAGCGATCCGCTCATCCATCTTCTGCGAAACTCAGTGGACCACGGAGTCGAAGGGCCGGAAACGCGCGAAGCCGCCGGCAAGCCGCGCCAGGGCTTAGTGACGCTGTCTGCCCGGCAGGAACAAAACCATGTTGTCCTGGAAGTGACCGACGACGGCGGCGGCATGGACCCGGCGCGGCTCAAAGAGTCCGCCATTCGCAAGGGCATCTTGACCGAAGCGTCGGCGGCTCTGATGAGCGAACAGGACGCCCTGCATCTGATCTTCGCGTCGGGTTTCTCAACTGCCGCCGTCCTGTCGGACATCTCCGGGCGCGGGGTGGGGATGGACATCGTTAGGTCCAATCTGGAGAAGCTGGGCGGGCAAATTCAGGTTGACAGTGTTCTGGGTCGCGGCAGCCGCTTCCTGATTCATCTGCCGCTGACGCTCGCGATTGTCCGGGCCGTGCTGGTCGAGTCCGGCGGCGGCATTTATGTCCTGCCGCTGGGCAATGTCGTCGAGCTGCTGCTGCTGGGGTCTCAGCAAAATGGGGTGTCACGGCGGACGCTGGCAGGGCAGGCAGTCATCAATCTGCGCGGGCGAACGATCCCGCTGGCGAGCTTGTCCGGCCTGCTGCAAGGCCGCGCTGAAGCGACTCTGCCGGAAGAAATTGCGGAGAATGCGTTTGTGGCCGTGGTTGGGGTCGGCGACAAGCAGCTTGGCCTGTGCGTGGACGGCTTGGCCGGGGAGCAGGAAGTGGTCATCAAGTCATTAGGAACGCTGCTCGGCAGCCTGCCCGGCCTGTCCGGCGCAACCATTTTAGGCGACGGGCGCGTAGCGCTGATCGTTGACCTGCCGAAGCTAGTTGAGAGCAGCCGGTCGACTGAAAGCCGCCGGGTAGTGGAGAACAGAAAGCAGGCCATCCATGCTTCCTAACTCCGCTTCCGATCAGCGCTCTGCCCCAGCACTGAACCAGTTCGGCGACGCAGACTACGGCTGGTTCCAGCAGCGGGTGGAAGCCCGACTGGGCGTGCGCCTCAATCAGTACAAATCCGACCAGATGCGGCGGCGGCTGATGGCGCTGGCTGAAAAAAACGGCGCGAATTCGTTCACAGCCTTCGCCTCAGTCATGGAGCGTAACCCGGCAATGCTGAACGAATTTCTGGACAAAATGACAATCAACGTCACGGAACTGCTGCGGAACCCGGATCGCTTCGCCGAACTGACTTCCCAAGTTCTGCCCGGCCTGCTGGCCCAGCGCAAAGGCGTGCCGCTTTCCATTTGGAGCGCCGGCTGCTCCTACGGCGCCGAGGCCTACACGATGGCCCTGCTGCTGCACGAGCTTCAGCCTGCCGTCGCGCATAAAATTAAAGGCACCGACATTGATCTGCCTATCCTAACCCGCGCCGAGCGTCCGAGCTTCAGTGCCGCCGACATGATCAACTTGTCTCCGGCTCGGCGCACGGCACATTTTCTGGAACTTTGCGGAACCTACCAGCCAATGGCGCATTTGAAAAGCAAGGTCCGGTTTGGGCCGCACGACCTGCTCGGTGATGTGTATCCCAAATTTGAATACGATTTGATCTTATGCCGCAATGTTGTCATTTATTTCAATGACGATGCCAAAGAACGTATTTATCACGGTTTCTTTCAAGCTCTTCGTCCCGGCGGCATCCTCTTCGTTGGCGGAACCGAGCGTCTGTCCAACCACCGCACAATCGGCTTTGAGTTGGTCCGTCCCTTCTTTTACCGCAAGCCGATTTAGGAGAATCCACCAAACCCGATTCTGTGGGCCGGGGCTATGATAGTCCCATAAATTAGGACAGTAAATCGGGCTAAACTAAGTTGGAAACCACTGCCCATGAGAAGACAATATAGCGCCGCTTTCAAGGCCCAAACCGTCCTGGAAGCACTCAAAGAAATCAAAACAATCGCTCATATCGCTTCTGAACACCAGCTTTACCCAAACCTGGTGACCAAATGGAAACAAGAAGCCGTCGCCGAACTGCCTGTCGTCTTCGAGCGCAAGAACGGGCAGGCCCAGGAAGCCCAGGAGCAAAAAGTCGCACAGCTTTACGAGCAGATCGGTCGCCTCACAACGCAGGTGAACTGGCTGAAAAAAATCTGGTCTCGAACCTGACGCCTGACGAGCGGCTGACGCTGGATCGCCCGGTGAACGCCGTCCCGACACTTCTGGGCGTTGCCAACATGCTCAGCCACAAAGCCTCAACCCGGATGCGGCGCGACCGCTTCCAGTGCCGCAGCATTCAGCTTATGCTGCGCTACGCCGACAACACCCACTTCCGGCACCACATCACCCTGAAGTGGCCGGTCTCCTCGCTCGCCGATGTCTTCCGCGTGGTCACGCTTTGCTATAACCGCCAGCCGGGCAGCGGCGGGAAGCTGAACCCCAAGAGCGTCACCAAAGTGATGGTGGACCTGTTCAACGTCGAGCAGGGGAGCGCCTGCCAGGAGAGCCTGTTCGAGACCGGGGAAATTGCCCGCGAGCGGCGCGTTTCGGACGCTATGGACAGCGTGAATCATCGCTACGGCCTGTTTACGCTGAAGTCAGGCGCAATGGCTGGAATGGAACAATATATTTGGGACCGCATCCCGTTTGGGTCCGTGCAGGATTTAGAAGAGCTGTACGCTGACCATGAGCCGGCCCTTGTGGCCCAGGATGCGGATTGGGGTGCCTGAGAAGGTAGGATAATAATTATGTGTGGACGATATGCGCTTGCTGATACGGAGGGACTGGAAGAGCGGTTCCAGATATAGAGCCGCCCTCCAGACCTGCACCCATCCCGGAACATTGCCCTAGAGCAAGTGAGATTGGTCGTGACCCGCTACAAAGAAAAGTCATATACTTCGTAGGACTGGGCCAGCCACATTAACTGTTACACCCTGCTAAATCGCAACCAATTCTGAAAAACAATATCCCGATAAATCGTAACCAAAAAACTTATCCTACAATGAAGGACTTTGCCCCCAGCGCGCCGAACTTGAAGATGCACCAGATAACACACGGGACGGGAGGGACAGCCTCTTTTTGCTGTCCTTCCTTTCCAATAGTTGTAGAACATTGAGCAGCCCCAATTACTCTCTACAACTCGCTCCTGGGGCCTCTACAACCCGGACAACCCTGGCTTTGGGGACAGCATAACGAGGGCGCTGACAGGTCCGTTCTGGTGTAGGCAAGACCGCCCTGCCGCACAAGAAACCGTACAAGGGTTCGCTACATACGTCATCCAAAAGTAGTAGACAAATGAGCTAGACTAAAAAACCTCACCCTGGTAAATAAGTGGGTACTATTTAGCAGGGGCGTACACTTGATGGTAGTTTTCACGCTGAGGCAGCTTGGCCGAGCGCACGGATAGTACGCATTCGTACCGACAACAGTCCTAAGGTGCTGTGGGATCGTGAGTACACGGGCACAACTGAGGACACCGGAGAAGTCATTCGTTACCATGCCCCAGATTGGGCTGATGCTGAGTTGTTCAAGCAGTCTGAGGTGGATGCAGCAAATGTGTATCTGTCCTTTGGGAGCAACATCCGCACCGGGCGAGTTAAGGGAAGATCCTGCTACCGGAAAATCCCTGGAATGAAAGCGATTAAACAAACTGGAAAGTTCGAGGTCGCAGATATGGAGGAATTTCGGGATGCTTGGGCTACTCCAACGGGCCTAGAAATCGTTGTCGTTCGACCTAACGGCGACGACCCCGATCAAGTTGCACGTCTGGTGGAGTGGCTGCGGCAGTGCTATGCCCATTTTGGAGAGTGGACAACTAAGCCGGCTCCTTTGTTCTTCGAGCGTGTCTTTAAAGAGTACATTGCCGACTACGACTTTAGCGGAGATGAGGACGACAGTGACGATGTAGGCAATGGGGATGATTAAGCCTTTTTTCGTGTTATCAAATTAAGAATAGCGTTGACCGCGCTGACATAATGCTACTTTTTATTCCGACCAATTTTCGCGGATTACAGGCTACATTCTCCGCAAACAGGGGTATCCACCAGAAAAATTGACGAAAAAAGCGAACAGCAGCCCACAGAACGAAAAAAAGCAAGTCTGATCGGGTATAACAGATTGGGCAGGACGCAAGATGCAAAAGTGTGTTTTGTAAACAGCGGGTCACGGGTTCAAACCCTGTCTTCGGCTTCCTCATGCCCGGTCGAGAACAGGGCCGCCTGCCTGCCCAGCAGCCGCTCCTTGGTCAGTGGCTCGCCGTAAAGCCGGATGGCATCCAGCATCATTTCGACGACACCTTCGACAGTGCGGTTCGCCGGGACTAATGCGTAAGCGTCCATTCCGAGCCGGCGAGCCAGAGAAGAACGCACCTGCTCTTTGCCCAGCAGTTCCCCTTTAATGCGGCTGCTTTCCACAATGTCTTGCGTGAGCGACTGGAGAACGGCTTCTTCTTCAAGATCAAACCCGAGGCTTTCTATTCGCCCGAGAAGCCGTCCTGGCGCAGCCGCACGGTGGAGAGAAGCATCCTTTCCTGATCCCAATGCAGGCGGGGCCAGTCCCCAATCTCGTGAATGAAGCGGATCATGCTTCCCGTATGGCATCCTGGGGAGAATAATGTAATCAAGCTCCGCATAATATGCAGAGATTAGGAGCTGTATTCATCCCAGATGGAGTCGTTGTGGAGAAAGGGGAGCGCCGCCGATTTGGGCCTTCTGGTTAGGAAGCATGACCAGACACGCTTACCTCGGGCTGGGGAGCCGGGCCAGCAGGGACTTGGAGAGCTTGCAAATCATTGTATAGGCCGGGTCGAAAACATTCCCGACTTCGTATTCGATGCACTGACCCATGAGCGTGTGCGCCCCCGTTTGGTCGAGGCCGTAATCCTGCTGGAGCCAGCGGGCCATCTCGCTCGTAGCATGCTGAAGGGCCTGGTCCAGAGGCCGGGCATTGCCGACAGTCAAGAGGTGGGAGTCCGTTTCCGCACGGGGCCACTGGGTTGCCTGCCCTTTGCGAACGGAGAGCGTGACCTGGACATCGAACGAAATTTCTATTCCGGTTCCGCATATCTCGCCGTATCCCTGAACCGCATGGCCGTCGCCCAGAAAAAACAGCGCTCCCGGCACTGCCACGGGGAAGAACACAGTGATGCCCTGGGTAAAGCCTTTGTAGTCCATGTTGCCGCCGTGCGTGGATGACGTGGCCGTCGAGATCGCCTCCCCGCCAGGAGGTGCCACGCCGAAACAGCCGAGCATCGGGCGCGTCGGGATCGTAAACCGGCTCAGCTTCGTCTGCGGCGAAACCAGTGTCGCAGTTCCGGCTTCCGCGTCAACGTCCCACTCGCCGCTGCCTTCGGCGAAGGGTCGGGGTGGGGGGAGCAGGAAAGCATCGGCCGGATCAACGACGTTTGGGGCGAGCTGCACGCCGCTCCACCCGAAGCGCCGGGAGGGCCGCAGCCGGTCCAGGCGGACGGCCAAAATGTCCCCCGGCTCTGCGCCTTCCACAAAGAACGGTCCGGTCATGGGGTTCACGCCGGAGTGGCGGCGGACACGGTCTTGGTCAAAGCCGCCCGCGTCGAGTGTCGTCGTCTCGACCGTGTCACCGCCTGCGACGTGCAGCGCCGGCGGGTGCGTTCCGAGCGTACTGAAATAGTGGCTTGGACTGAAACGATGCGTTGTCATAAAAGCGGCTTTCAGTTCACTGCTGTTTGATGCCGGGGTTGTCAAAAACCCCGGCAGGAAATGTCCTTCGGACGCGGAGAAGTCAAAAGGCATAGAAGATCTTGCTTATCTTCGTCTGTTCTTCGTCCGAAGGACGCTTCTTTGCCGGGGTTTTCTACAACCCCGGCATCTAGCCTAGTCCCGATTCGGGCAGCGTCTGGCCGCCGTCTACGATCAGCGTCTGCCCGGTGATCCATCCGGCCTCGTCGGACGCGAGAAACGCCATCGCGTGGGCGACATCGTCGGGAGCGCCCAGCGTGCCGAGCGGGATGGCGCGGGTCATGGTCGCCAGATAGTCTTCCCCCAGCGCCGCCAGTCCTTCGGTCAGGATGTTGCCCGGCTCGATGCCGTTGACCGTGATTTGAGAGCGGGCCAGCTCGACCGCGGCGTTCCGGATAAAGCCGTTAACGCCGCCTTTCGCCGCGCCGTAGTGGGCAAAGCCCGGCATTCCGGTGCGCGGGCCGGTAATGGACGAGGTGACTAAAATCCGTCCGTGACCCTGCTGTTTCATCGCAGGCAGAACGGCCTGGGTCAAAAACAGCAGGCCCTTCAAGTTCAGTCCGTGGCAGCGGTCCCAGTCGTCCTCGGTCATGTCATCCAGCAGGACTTCCCGAACGCCGCCCGCGTTGTGAACCAGAATATCAATGCGCCCGTAGCGGGCCAGCGCGGCGGCGGCGACCGCCTCGCAGTCCTCCCTGCGGCTGACATCGGCTTGGACAAACACTGCCTCGCCACCTGCGTCCCGTATCTCGCGCACGGCTGCCTCCCCCGTTTCCGGGCTGCGGCTGGCCGTGACGACTTTCGCTCCTTGTTGGGCAAAGACGCGGGCGATCCCGCGTCCGATGCCTGCGCTCGCTCCGGTGACGATAGCGACGCGCCCGTCAATGCCGCTCACGATTGGCCTCCTGCCGAGAAGCGGACGCGGGGACGGCGGCGGTCCACCAGCATCCAGGCAATGCCCAGCGCCATGTAAACGCCGAAGATGTACGGCAGGTAGTTGTCCGGCGCAGCGGGCCACGGCGAAATGCTGCCCTTGATGGCAAGGCCCATGAAGAGCGTGCCGATGACCGCCGAGAAGATCAGCCAGGGCGACAGCGACTTGTCGCGGGACGCCGAAACGACCGCGCCGACGGCGATCAGCACATAGGCCAGCAGGAAGCCGTAGGTGGCGATGGTGCCGTTCATGTTGTAAATGTCCAGGATCGCGAACCCCTTCAAGTACAGCCCGACCAGCACCAGCAGCATCACGGCGGCGGATGCGGTCGCGGCGATGTGGGGTGTGGCGTTCGCGGCATGGGAGCGGCCTAACTGCGCGGGAATCAGGCCGTCCCGAGACATGCAGAGCAGGATACGGGAAGTGGCGGTCACGCAGGCCAGCGAGCAGGCGAACAGGCTGATGATCGCGCCGAACGAAACCAGGACGCCCAGGAGCGGTGCGTGGGCCATCTCCGCCATGGCCGGCAGGGCAACCAGGTTGGGGTCATCCAAATGCATTTTGTAGCCCGCGAACGCTGAGACCATCAGAAACGACATCAGGATAAAGAACGCCCCGGCAATCGCCGTGCTCATAAAGACCGCGCGGGGAATGCTGCGCTTCGGGTCCTTTGCTTCGGCTCCCAGCGCGGTCGCGCTCTCGAAACCGACAAACGAGAAGACGCCAAGCACCATTCCCCCTTGCAGGCCGTTCAGCGTCATGCCTTTGAGGGAAAGCTGATTGCCCAGGTGCAGGCCGGTGTGGGCGATCATGACAAAGCCCAAAATCAAGATGAGCGTGATGGAAACGCCTTCCAGCGCCAGCATCATCTTTGCCGACAGGCGCACGTCCCGGTAAGCGACAAACCAGACCAGGCCGACGACCGCCGCGAACATGACCAGCGCCGGCAGCGCGATATGAATGCTCTTCAGCAGGGTCTGCGCGTAGGGAACAGTGTACGACGCAACGGCAATGCCGGTGGTCAGGTACGCGAGAATCAGCGCCCAGCCTGTGATAAACCCGGCAGTCGGTCCCAGGCTCATGGAGACATACGAGTAAAGCGCCCCCGGCGTGGACGTCTTTTTGGCGAACTGCTTGATGCAGACCCCGATGAGCAGCAGGCCCAGAGTCGCCAATAAATAAGTGAACCAGGTCCCATTGCCGGACGAGCCGAACACGAGCTGTAGGTTGACGGCCGGCGTGAGGGTCGGGGCGATGTTGGCGATGGATTGCGCCAGCGTTTCCGTGCGGGAAAGCGCGTCGCGGCGCAGGCCGACGGCGTGGTGGTTGTGCTCGCCGAGATCAAGGTGATCCAGAGGGGCTTCAGTCGTTGCCATGATGACATTCCTTTCCGGACGGCAGGGGGCCGCGTGCATAAAGCCAGAAAAGACGTCATTGCCTTCTGAACGGGGAAGCAAAAGAGGGACCGGCAGTGGTCGGGTGATTAGTCGCATCAGTTGCTGCTGCCGCTACTGTATCACAATCAAAGCGTGGTTGTCAAGGCAATCTGCAGGCATAGCTGCATTTTTTAATTGCGTTCCGCAGGCAAGCAGGTCATTTCGGCATCAACCCGCAGGAGGCAGACGCAGGGCGCTCTTCTCAAAGCAGACTTCCAGCGCCAGCAGAGTGCGCGTGTTCTGGACTACCTGCGTCGCCCGGAGCTGAAGCACCAGCTCTTTGATCTGGTCAATGGACGGGGCGACGACACGGGTCTGAAAGTAATCGTCCCCAGTCACGCGGTAGCACTCCTGAACGTAGGGATTTTTTTCCAGCAGCGCGACGACTTCCCGCTCCTGCGCCTCGGTGCAGGTCGGCATCATGGTAATCGCAATGGAGGCCCGCACCCCCAGCCCAACTTTTTCCGGCGCGGCATCCAGCGTAAACCGCCGGATGACCCCCGATGCCCGCAGGCGCGTAATCCGCTCCGTCACGGACTGGCGGGTCAGCCCGACCGCCTGGGCCAGATCGGAGATGGACATGCGCCCGTTCTCGCTCAGGGCCAGCAGCAGCGCCCGGTCTACCGTGTCCAGCTCCGCTGCTTCCGGTGTGTCTGATGTCATAAAATCTGATGGCATGGAAAGAGTTTCGCCGCCGCCGCCGCGTTTTCCTGCGCCGGCTTGCGCTCTTCGCCGCCGCGAAGTGTCACGATTACAGCAGTTATGTCGGCAAACCGTAAAACTATTTGGCTTGCCGGACTGCGAAAAGTCTTGACAAAGACTTGACTTCGCGCTTGCAGTTATGATATAGTGCGTCTAGCCAGACCCAATTCCATACTGATAACTTGATACTGATGCAGAAAGCAAAGACGCCTCTGTCTCCTCCCCGATGTCGTCCCGGAGGATTCATTGGCGTCTTTTTGCTTGCCCGCCGTTAAACTGAACCGGACTGAACCGAAAGGAAATCACCATGCCCACAACCGCTGCCGCCCCGCTGGGGCTTGACAAAGGATTAGCGAAAGAAACCGGCACGATTGCGCCGGTCAACGCTTCCGCCGCCCCGCCCGCGCATCCCCTGGAACCGCTGTCCGCCGGGGAAATTGAACGCGCCGTTTCTTTGATCCGCCGGCACTCGGAGTTCACGCCCGTCCTGCGCTTCGCCTGCGTGCAGCTTCACGAGCCGGACAAAGAAATCGCTCGCGGCTTCCAGCCCGGCCAGGACTGGAACCGCGAGGCGTTCGCGATCCTGATGGGCGGCGGCCAGACCTACGAAGCCGTCGTGTCGCTGTCCCAGGACGCGGTCACGGCCTGGACCCACGTTCCGGGCGCACAGCCGGGTATCCTGCTGGACGAGTTCTTTGAGTGCGAAGAGATCGTCAAGGCCGACCCACGCTTTGTCGCCGCCTGCGCGGCGCGGGGCGTCTCCGACATGAGCCTCGTCATTGTTGACCCGTGGTCGGTGGGCGCGTATGATAACGACCCGGAGGCCGAAGGGCTGCCCGAAGACGCCCGCCTGCTCCGGGCGATGGCCTGGGTCAAGGGAGCGGCCAGCGACAACGGTTATGCCCGCCCGCTCGAAGGGGTCGCTACCTATGTGGACATGGGAACAAGCGCGGTCGTGAAAGTCGTGGATTACGGCGTCGTGCCGCTGCCGCCGGAGCCGGGCAACTGGGGCCGGGAGTATTTTGACGGCCGCGAAGGAACCATGCAGGAGCCGCTGAAGCCGTTTGAAGCCGTGCAGCCGGAAGGGGCGTCGTTCACGGTCTCCGGCCATGAAGTGCGCTGGCACAACTGGAAGCTGCGGCTGGACTTCTGGGCGAGGGAAGGCTTGATCCTGCGCGACGTTTCCTACACCGAAAACGGGCGCGAGCGGCCTGTCATGTACCGGGCTTCCATGTGCGACATGGTGGTTCCTTACGGCGACCCGAGCCTGTTCCACGCCCACAAGAATGCCTTTGATGTCGGGGAGTACGGCCTCGGAACGCTTGCTAACGCTTTAGAGCTTGGCTGCGACTGCCTCGGACTCATCCGCTATTTTGACGCGCATCTGGTCAACGCTCACGGCGACGTGGTCCGAATGCCGAACGCAATCTGCATGCACGAGGAAGACTTCGGCGTCCTGTGGAAGCACACCGACTGGCGCAACGGGCAGGCCGAGACGCGCCGCTCGCGCCGCCTGGTCGTCTCGTTCTGGTGCACCGTGGCAAACTACGAGTACGGCTTCTTTTGGTACTTCTACACGGATGGCAACATCGAGTTTGAGATCAAGCTGACCGGCATCATCAACACCGGCGCAAAGCCCGTTGGGGAGGAAGACCCGCACGGCGAGATGGTCGCCCCCGGCCTGTACGGCCCGATCCATCAGCACTTCTTCAACGTGCGCCTCGACATGAGCATAGATGGGCCGAGCAATAGCGTCACGGAAGTCCACACCGAGCGTGACCCCGTGGGGCCAGGGAACCCGTTTAAGAATGCGTTCCGCACCCATGCCGCGCCGATTACGACCGAAAAGAAGTCGCTGGAACTGGGCGCAGTGGACCCCGGTCATGCCCGCTACTGGAAGATCACCAGCGCCGACGCCAAAAATGCTCTCGGCAAGCCGACCGGCTACAAGCTGATGCCGGGCGAGAATGTCGAGTTCATGCCCGACCCCGAATCAAGCGTCGGCAGGCGGGCCGGCTTCTGCTACAACAACCTGTGGGTGACGAAGTACGACCCGAAAGAACTGTATGCTTCGGGGCCGTACCCGAACCAGCACCCCGGCGGCGCGGGCCTGCCCGAATACGTCGCCGACGATGCGCCGACCGAAAACGCCGACCTTGTGGTCTGGTACACGTTTGGAGCGCACCATGTCGTGCGCCCGGAAGACTGGCCGGTCATGCCGGCGGCCTACATTGGCTTTATGCTGAAGCCGGTCGGCTTTTTTGACCGCAACCCCAGCATCACCCTGCCGCCGGATCAGCCCAAGCACTCCCAGCGGCTGGAAGCCGACGGCACTTTGACCGGCGACTTGAACGGCTTCGGTCCGTCAAAGGGCAGCTCCTGCGGCTGCGACTAATCCCGGCCATGCGGCGGCAGGAAGAACAACGCGCCCAGGGAGCAGTACCGCTGCTCCCTGGCCCAAATCACTAGGAGAGGTTCACACTTTGCGGCCAGACACACTTCCTGCCTCGCTGTCAGGCATGTTCCCCGTAGCTCTCAAGACCGCCTGCGCTCTCGGAGCCGGGCTGGCCGCCTTCAGCAGCCTGCCGGTCCTCGCGCAGGCCCCCGCGCCGGTTGCGCCTCCCGCCGCCAGCCCCGGCCCGGCTACCCAGCCGCCGCCCGCGCCCGGCACGACCCAGCCGGGTCCCACTCAGCCGGCCGCCGCTCCCACGCCGCCCGGCACTACGGCCGCCCCCGGAGCGCCCGCCGCGCCTCCCGCCGCCCCGCCGCCGAATTACAAGCTGCAATATAACGGCGTCATTGACGGCTATTACCTGTTCAATCTGGCGAACCCAAAGAACATCACCGCAGGCGGCGGCCATGCGTATTACGACATCCGCCATAACGCCCCGACGATTGACCTCGCGGAGCTGAACGTGTTCGGCACAGCGGCACCCAAGAAGTTCGGCTACAAAGCGACGTTTCTGGTCGGGGACGCCGCCGACCTGAACCATAACGATTTTTTGGGAGCCAGCCGTGGGCTGGGTGAAGCCCGCTACAAGAATATCCAGCAGCTTTACGGAACCTATGCCTTTGGCCCGGACGGTTCCGGCGTGGACTTCGGCAAGTTCTATACCCCGTTCGGCTACGAAGTGACCGAAGCGAACGGCGACTACAACGAGTCGCGCTCGCTGGCCTACAACCTGCTCCCGGTGTACCACGGCGGCCTGCGGATCTACACGCCGGTTCCGGGCTTGGCTGCGCTGACGGCGACGTTCTACCTGGTCAACGGCGTTTACAACACGCCGACGCTGGGCGTCCAGAACGACTCCAAGCGTCCGGGTTTTATCGGCCAGCTCAACTACACCGACCCCAAAGGCAAATTTACGCTGATTTCCGAGCTTGCTTTAGGCAAGCAGAAGTACGGCGGCACGGTGGACTTGGGCGGCCCGGCGACGAAAATTACGCTGAACGACAACAACTTCACCTATAACTTCAACGCCAACCAGTTGTTTGGATTGGACTATGAGTACCTGAAGTTTCAGCCCGACGGCAGCGCGAAGACGACCCAGAACGGCTACGCTGTGTACTACCGGCAGGCATTCACACCCAAGACCGCCCTGGCACTCCGCTTCTCCGGGTACAACTCGAAGACGGAAGGCTCGGATTCCGTCAAGCCTTACGAGATCACGGCGACTTACGAGGTGAAGCCGACGACAAACTTCACGACGCGCCTAGAGTATCGCCATGACCACAGCAACATCAATCCCATCACTGGTGGCACTAGCACATTTTACAGTGGTAACGATGACACTGTCTCTGGCCCCTCCAAGAAGGACGAAAACACGCTGGAGCTTGCCGGCATTTTCACGTTTTGAGATGTATTATTAGAATATATCTCAAAATGCCCCCCGGCCCTCAATAATGGGGGAGCAAGAGCAGAACCTTCCTGTCCGGTTCCCCCATTATTGGGGGCTAGGGGGTCGCTTTTCGGGTTTTGAGATGTATTATTAAAGGAAGGTCTTGATGATTGCTGAAGCCTCGCTTACCGATCTGCGGCATAACGCCGCGCCGCTGCACCCGCTGGAGCCGCTGTCCGCCGCTGAGATCACGCAGGCCGTCGCCCTGGTCCGGGCCGACGCCCGGTGCGGCCCGCAGGTCCGCTTTGTTTCGGTCGAACTCCACGAGCCGCCGAAAGCCCGCGTGCTGGCGTATGAAACAGGCGACGCCCCGCCCCGCGAAGCGTTCCTGAACCTGCTGGACCGGGCCACCGGCGCGGCCTATGAAGTCGTCGCGTCGCTGTCCGAAAGCGTCATCAAAGAGTGGACACATATTCCCGGCGTTCAGCCGATGCTGATGGCCGAGGAAGCGGGCGAGTGCGAAGACCTTTGCAAGGCCGACCCGCAGTTCCAGGCCGCGCTCGCCCGGCGCGGCGTGACCGATTTGGACCTGGTCATGGTGGAAGGCTGGCCGGCAGGCACCTACTGGGGCGAGCATAACACGCGGCGTCTGGCGCACGGCCTGGTCTGGGTGCGCTCCGAGCCGGGCGACAACGGCTTCGCGCGTCCCGCCGAGAACCTGTCGGCATTGGTGGACCTGAACGCAGGCCGGGTGGTCCGGGTCATGGACGGGGACGTTGTTCCGTTCCCGCCGGAAGCGGGCAACTACAGTACAAACTACATCAAAGACTTCCGGCCTGACCTGAAACCGATTGAGATTACCCAGCCGGAAGGCCCAAGCTTCACCGCCGACGGTCACCATGTCCGCTGGCAGAAATGGGACATCCGGTTCGGCTGGACCGCCCGCGAGGGCCTGGTCCTGCACACGGTCGGCTACGAGGACGACGGGCGGCTCCGGCCCATTCTGTACCGGGCCTCGCTGTCTGAGATGATTGTTCCTTATGGCGACCCGACGGACGCCCACTACCGCAAGAATGCGTTTGATGCCGGCGAGTACGGCCTCGGCCTCATGGCGAATTCGCTGGAGCTTGGCTGCGACTGCCTGGGCCATATTCAGTACTTTGACGCACACCTTGCGGACGGCATGGGGGAAGCGTTTACGCTCAAAAACGCGGTCTGCATGCACGAGGAAGATTTCGGCATTTTGTGGAAGCACACGGACTGGCGCACGGGAGAAGTGGAAGTGCGCCGCTCGCGCCGGCTGGTCCTGTCGTTCATCGCCACGGTTGGCAACTACGAGTACGGCTTCTTCTGGTACTTCTACCAGGACGGCGCGGTCGGCATGGAAATCAAGCTGACCGGCTGCCTGTCCACAGGGGCGCTTGCGCCGGGCGAGCCGACTCCGGTGTTCGGGGCGCTTGTCGCACCCCAGCTGTACGCGCCCAGTCATCAGCACTTCTTTAACGTGCGCCTGGACATGTGCGTGGACGGCCAGAACAACACCGTTCAAGAAATCAACACCGAGGCTGTTCCCGCCGGGCCGGACAACCCGGAGGGCAATGCGTTCTTCCACAAAGCCACGACATTCACCCGCGAGTCGGAAGCCATTCGGCGCGTCTGCGCGGAATCGGCCCGGTACTGGAAAATCGTCAACCCTGACGTCAAGAACCGGCTCGGCGTGCCGGTCGCCTACAAAATCACGCCCGGCGAGAACTGCCTGCCGTTTGCCCACGCCCACTCGTCTTTGATGAAGCGTGCGCCGTTTCTGGCCCACCATCTGTATGTGACCGCCTACGATCCCGCCGAGCGGTACGCTTCCGGGGACTACCCAAACCAGCATCAGGGAGGAACCGGGCTTGCGGCTTACGCCGAAGCCGACCGAGCGATTGAGAACACGGACGTTGTCGTCTGGTACACGATGGGCCACCACCACATCCCGCGTCCCGAAGACTGGCCGGTCATGCCCTGCGCGTATATCGGCTTCCACCTGAAGCCCGTCGGCTTTTTTGACCGCAACCCCGGCTGGGATGTCCCACCCACCGACCCGAAGCTGTGCCACAGCCCGGCGGCAAGCGCTTAAGCGAGAACTATCTTTCGCCAATTCTGTCATTGCCGACAGCCTGTTTCTTATGCACACTCCGCGCCGCCGGTGTTCGCTGGCGCTTCTGCTGACAGAAAGGCTCCCGTGTTATCATGGCTACTGCCGTTACACCCGCACAGGCCGGGACAACCGACACACCCGCACTCAAAGCAGGGGCAATCGGGCTGACCGATTCAATCGTCATGGCGGTCGCGGGGACTGCCCCGGCGTATTCGCTGACCGCGACAACGGCGGCTCTGGTCGCCGCCGTCGGGCTGGGCGGCCCGGCGGCGCTGCTGTACGCGGCGATCCCAATGTTCGGCATCACGTTCGCGTTCCTGTACTTGAACCGCTGGCGCTCGGATGCCGGGGCGTCTTACACCTGGATCGGACGGGCGCTCAATCCTTCGCTCGGCTTCATGGCGGGCTGGGCGCTGATGGTCTCGAACGCCCTTTTTATGGTCTCCGGCTCGCTGCCGCTCGGCTCAACGACCCTGCACCTGATCGCGCCGCGATTAGAAAACAATGTCATCGCCGCGACCGTAACCGGGATGCTCTGGTTTGTCGCCGTCGCCGTGCCGCTGTTTTTCGGCATCACGTCTACGGCGAAGGCGCAGAAGATCATGACGGGCATCGAAGTTATCGGCCTGCTCATCCTTGCCGTCGGCGCACTGCTGAAGTTTTCTTTACACCCGGTGGTGCCGTTCTCGTGGAGCTGGTTCTCGCCGCACCAGTTTTCCAGCATTTCCACGTTCATGGCCGGAATGCTGGTCGCCGTGTTTTACTACTGGGGGTGGGACGTGTCCTCGAACTTAGCGGAGGAAACGGAGCATCCGAAGTCCCACCCCGGCACGAGCGGCGTCTACGGCATGGTCGGCCTGGTCGTGCTGTTTCTCATTTTGCAGAGCGTGATTCAGATGGGCATGACGTCGGCGCAGATCAGCGCCAACCCGACCACGCTGCTGTCGGTGCTGGGTGACATGGTGCTGCCGAAGCCCTTTGGCACAATCGCCGTCATCGCCGTCATCGTATCGTCGCTGGCGACGCTTGAAACCGGAATGCTTCAGTCCAGCCGCTCGCTGTATGCGATGGGCCGTGACCGTGTTCTGGGGGCAAAGTTCGCCGATCTGCACCCGCGCTTTCAAACGCCCTGGCTGGCAAGCCTCGTCACCGGACTGCTCGCGCTGACTTTGTTCCTGCTGGCGAGCTTCAGCACCAACATCGGCAAGCTGATGGGGGATTTGATCAGCGCCATTGGCCTTCAGATTGTCTTTTATTACGCCCTGGCCGGGATCGCCTGCTTTTGGTACTACCGCAAGACTCACGTCCAGAGCGCGAAGAATGCACTTATGCAGGGCTTCTGGCCGCTGGTGTCGGCGCTGTTTTTGCTGGTCGTCGGCTACTACAACATCCTGTCCCTGGACCGGCGCGTCACGCTGCTGAGCCTCGGCACCATTGCGGTCGGCGTCCTGCCGCTGCTGTACTACCGGCTGCGGAACAAAAGCGCGTTTTATTCCAATCCCCGCGAACATGCCGTCGCCGCTGAACCCTTGACCGCGAAGCACTAATGGGAGAGATGCTGAAATGAGCCTGTGGAGCCTCGGCGCACGCACCCGCACACGCCCCACCTGTCCGGTTCGCTGCGCCCACTGCGGCCTGCCCGCGCCCGTTCCCTGTTTCCGCGAAGGAAGCGAGAACGGGCCGGCTTTCTGCTGCCGCGCCTGCCGCCAGATTTACGAGCTTGCGCTGGAACTGATAGCCGCTCGGTCAAATGCTAACGAAAGGCTCTTTGCCCGTGCAGATTAACGCTCTCGCCGCCTACCAGCCCGGAGGCCCGCTCCGCCCGTTCACCTACGAAGCTGGTCCGCCGGAAGGCCATCAAGCGCTTATCAAAGTCCATGCCTGCGGGCTGTGCCACTCGGACCTGCATGTTCTGGACGGCGACTGGGGCGCGATGGATTACCCGCTCGTGCCGGGACATGAGGTCATCGGCGAAGTCGCCGCGCTGGGGCCGCTGGCGGCCCATTTAAGCATCGGCGAGCGTGTGGGCGTCGGCTGGCAGAGCGGAGCCTGCCTGCACTGCCGGGACTGCCTGCGGGGCCACGACAACCTGTGCGATGACCAGACGGCGACAATTCTCGGCGGACGAGGAGGGTTTGGAGACTACCTCCTGGTAGACGCGCGGTTCGCATTCGCAATTCCCGAAAGCCTCAGCAGCGACGCTGCCGGGCCGCTGCTGTGCGGCGGCGTGACCGTCTACTCCGGGCTGCGCCATGCGGGCATGGGGTCCGGGCAGGAGATCGGTGTTGTCGGCCTCGGCGGGCTGGGGCATCTGGCCGTGCAGTTCGCTTCCAAACTGGGAAACCGGGTCACGGCCTTCACGACCTCGCCCGACAAAGCCGAGTTCGCGGCCTCCCTGGGCGCGGCCGAGGCCGTCGTCCTGGAGCCGGGCGGCAGGTTTCCCGCGCCGAAGCGCAAGCTAGACATCATTTTAGACACGGTTCCGCACACGCTGGACTGGGAAGGCTGCCTCAGCCACCTTGAGTCCGATGGCGTCCTAAACGTCGTCGGCGTCCCCGAAGAGCCGCTGTCCATCCCTGTGTCGGCGTTTCAGGACAAACGGCGGCGCATCATGGGGTCGTCTATCGGAAGCCGGTCCGAGATGCGCGACATGCTGGCGCTGGCCGCCGAGTACGGCATTCTGCCGCTGGTCGAGACGTTCCCATTTTCCCGCGCGAACGAAGCGCTGGACCGGCTCCGGGCCAATGCTGTCCGCTACCGCGCAGTGCTGGTGCAGGGCTAACTTGTGCAGGACTGACGGAGAAACGCCATGCTGACTGCTGAAGAAACTGCTGAGGAAACTGTGCGAATTACCTGCCCGCGCGACTGCTACGATGCCTGCGGCATTCAGGTCGTGAAGCGCGGCGGCGTGATCCTGAAAGTCATGGGCGATCCCGCGCATCCCTACAACCGGGGTAGTCTCTGCGGGAAATGTACGTTAGCCTACAATGGCGCTTGGCGCGACCCGGAAGCGCGTCTGCTTTACCCCTTGAAGCGAGTCGGGCCAAAAGGCTCAGGCGAATTCGAGCGGATTTCCTGGGACGAGGCTTTGGAGAGCATTGCCGGGCGGTTAACTGGGATATTGGAAACGACCGGCGGCGGGAGCGTCGTGCAGACGCATTATACGGGGACTTTCTCGCAGATCGGCTACGGGTTCCCGCTGCGCTTCTTTCACAAGATCGGCGCGACCGAAGTGGACCCCGACACGGTCTGCAACAAGGCCGGGCATGTTGCGCTCGGCATGACCTTCGGCTCCTCTCTCGACGGCTTTGACCCGCGCTCGGCGCGTGATGCCGCCTGCATTCTAGTCTGGGGCGCAAATCCTTCGGCGTCCGCCCCCCATGCTCATCGCTACTGGCTGCGGGAAGCACCCGGCACCGTTATCGTCGTGGACCCGATCCGGCATCCGACGGCGGTGCAGGCCGACTTGCATTTGCAGCCGTTTCCCGGAACCGATGCCGCGCTGGCCTTTGCGCTGCTCCATGTGATCACGCGGGACGGCTTGCTGGACGAGCAGTTCCTCGGCAAGCATACGACCGGCTGGGAGGAAGTCGCGGCAATGCTGCCGGCCTGTACGCCCGCCTGGGGCGAAGAGATGACCGGAGTTCCGGCGGCGCTGATCGAAGAAGCCGCGCAGATTTACGGGCGCGGGCCGTCGCTTCTGTGGCTGGGCCAGGGCTTGCAGCGGCAGGCCACCGGCGGCAACATTCTGCGGGCGTACAGCCTGCTGGCGACCGCCACCGGCAACCTCGGCAAGCCGGGCACGGGCTTTCTGTACCTGAACGGCACGGCCAGCCGGGGAATTGACGATGACTATATCTGGGGATCGTCTTTAAATCCAAGCGACCCGCTCTCGATCAGTCACATGGACCTCGCGGCGCGGCTGGAAGACGCCGGTGCCAGCGGGGCGCTGTTCTGCTGGAATAACAACATCGTTGCTTCCTGCCCGAACCAGACGCGCCTGCGCCGGGCATTAGAGCGTGAAGACTTATTTACCGTTGCGATTGACCTGTTCCCCACGGACACGACCGATTACGCCGACATCATTCTGCCCGCCGCAAGCTTTTTGGAGTTCAGCGATTTGGTCGCGTCCTATTTCAACTACACGCTGTCCGCCCAGGTGAAAGCCACGGAACCGCTGGGCGAGTCCCTGCCGAACGCCGAGATTTTTCGGCGGCTGGCCGGTGCCATGGGCTTTACCGAGCCGGCGCTGTTTGAGAGCGACGAGGCGCTCCTCGCCGAGCTTCTCCGGCAGAGCGGGTGCGGGCTGGACTTCGCGGCCTTGTCCCGCGCCGGCACGGTTTATGCCGCGCCGGACCCAATCGTGCCGTTTGCGGATGGCCGGTTCGCCACGCCGAGCGGGAAAATCGAGATCGCCTCGGATGCCTTTGAAGCCGAAGGGCTGCCCCGTGCCCCGCAGCCCTGGGCCGATGCCCGGCCTGCGCCCGGCAAGCTGCGGCTGCTGTCCCCGGCGTCGCCCTGGCGGATGAACAGCAGCTACGATAACGAGGCCGCTGTCCGCCGCCGGACCCCATTTGCGGAAGTGACGCTGAACCCGTGGGAAGCATCCGCGCGAGGTCTCAGCGCGGGGATGCCGGTTCTTGTCTCCAGCGAGTCCGGACAACTGCCCTTGCAGGTGGCAATTTCGGAGGACGTGCCTCGCGGTGTTGCATTGGTACATAAGGGCCGGTGGCCGAAGCTCGACCCGAGCCATGCAAACGTCAATGTTCTTAACACAGGGCGCAGGAGCGACATGGGAGACAGCTCCGCCGTGCATTCCGTGGAAGTGGAAATCAGCCAGCTCGTCTCATTGCCGCTTTTCTGATCTGGTTTTCTGCAAAGAAATCAACGAAAAATGCGAACAGCAGCCCTCAAAACGAAATAAACGATGATCAAACGGGTATAACAGATGGCGTAGGACGCAAGCTGCAAAAGTGTGTTTTGTAAACAGCGGGTCACGGGTTCAAACCCGGTCTTCGGCTGTTACTTCTCCGTAACAAACACCCAGCAACGAAAAACAAATCAAAAACTAAATAGGGGTCGGTGTCCGAGTGGTTAAAGGAGGCGGTCTGTAAAATCGTCGGCGCAAGCCTACACAAGTTCGAAACTTGTCCGGCCCATAAAGTTCCACCCAAGCTTTCTCAAGAAAGCTTGGGTGATTTTTGTTTCCTGGAAACCGGCACTTCCAGTGCCGGTTTCTAAAATGTGCAAAAGTCTACTTACGGCGGGCCAGCAGCAGGCAAACATCGTCGTGCAGGCGGTCGTCGGCAAAGGACTTCGCGCCCGCGAGAACCGCCTGGCCGATCTCCGCGAGAGACCCAAGCGGCAGCGCTTCGGCGGCGAGACGCGCCATGCCATCGTTGCCGAGGAACTCACGGCCCCGACGCGCTTCTGTGATGCCGTCGGTCGCCACGAGCAGTAGATCCCCAGTCTCCAGGTAGAGGTCTCTGCCTACGTAATTTGCTTTGGTCGCAATCCCGAGCGGGATGCCAGTCACGGGAATCTCTTCAAATTCCCTGTCTGTGTGCAGCAGAATGGGCGGTTCGGAGCCGGCCACAGCAATTTGAGTTTTGCCGGTTGCCGACTCTATGACGGCCAGCGTCATGACGACAAAATACTCGTCGGAACCCACTTCCATCGCCTGAGACTCGCACAGGAAAGCGTTCAGGCGGCTGAGCGCCGACGCGGCATCCGAATGCTCGCGCAGGTAAGCCCGCAGCGTGTACTTGATCTCCGCCGTGCGGCTTGCCGCTTCCAGTCCCTTGCCGGACACGTCGCCGACAACCAGCGCCAGTCGCCCGCCGTCGAGCGCGAACACGTCAAAGTAGTCGCCGCCGACCAGCGCCTCATCCCACGCCGGACGGTAGATCGTTTCGACGTCGATGCCCGTCAAAATGCTGGCCGGGGGCTTGTTCAGCAGGGACCGCTGCAAAGACTCCGCAATGCGATGCTCACGCTCGTACAGCGCCGTCAGCTCTTCCTGCTGACGCCTGCGCTCGGTGATGTCGCGGGCGGTTGCAAACAGCAGCGTCTTGTCACCGATGGTCAGCGCACTGACACTGGCTTCTACGGGAAATGTCGTGCCGTCGGCGCGGCGGTTTTCGGCCTCAAACGGCGGAACTGTTTCGGCCCTAGCTCTGTGAAACAGTTCTTGATACTCTTCGTCCTGCATCACCGTGTTGATGTCCGCGATGTTCATGCGCCGCATCTGCTCGGATGTGTACCCAAGCGACTGCTGCGTGGCTTCGTTGACATACACGAAGTTCCCCGTCTCGTCCAGCAGATAAAACGCATCGTTTGCCTTGTCGCTTAAGAATTGGAACTGGCGCAATGCTTCTTCCGCCGCTTTGCGTTCCGTAATTTCCACGACAATCACGCCAACTCCAAGCCGGTTCCCTGCCGCATCATCTACCGGGTAGTAGTTGGAAAGCCAGAAGCGCTGTTCGCCCGGCGCGGCCGGCGTTGTTCCGCGCACTTCCACGCCCACCTGCGCTTGTCCTGTCTCCAGAACCGGCCGCAGGCTCCGGGCTACGACTGCCTCCAGGTCCGGCAGCACCTCGGGAACAGTGCGTCCCAGCATGTCTTCCACTGCCAGGCCGTTAATCTGCGCCAGCGTATCGTTGACGCGCTGATAACGCAGCTCGGTATCAAAAAACGCAAAGCCGACAGGCGCGGAATCAAGCAGAGTGTCCAGCAGCGCTACCGTTTCCCCCAGCTCTGCCGTGACCAGCTTTCGGGCCGCATCGGAGCGCTGGCGGGCAGTGACATCGGTTTGAACACCGACAAAGTGGGTCAAATCGCCGTGTGCATCTTGCACGGGCGAAATCGTGATCTCGTTCCAAAACTCCGTGCCGTCTTGGCGGTAGTTGAGAATCAGCGTCTGGATCCGGCGCTTCTCTGAAATCGCCTCACGCAGCGCACGAACTGTGCTGGGATCAGTGCCGGGACCCTGCAAAAAGCGGCAGTTACGCCCGACCGCCTCCGCTTCCGTATAACCGGTCATCGTCAGGAACGCCGGGTTCACATAGATCATCGGATAATCCGGCAGAGAAGCATCGGAGATGACAATGCCGTTGGACGCAGCCGCAATCGCATTGTCACGTACGCTGAGGGCCTTCAAAGCGTCCTCTTTTTCACGCTGGACCTGCTGGAAGCGGATGGCGGAGCGGACAGAGCGGGCAACAAGCTCGGGCGACAAAACGGACTTCGGCACATAATCCACCGCGCCTGCCTGCATCAGCGCCAGCATGGTCTGCTCGTCGCGCTGGCCCGTCAAAACAATTACCGGCGTGTGCAGGCCCTGGTCACGAATCTCCGTGAGAAGCTCCAGCCCGCTGCCGTCGGGAAGCAGGTAATCCAGAAAGATACAGGAAAACTGCTCCCGGCTAAGAGCGGCGCGGGCTGAGGCGAGGTCGTGGGCTTCCACCAGGTCGGCGGCGATGGTGGCATATTTCAGCGTGTCCCGCTTGAGGGCACGCTGCAGGGCTTCACGGTCCAGCGGGTCATCGTCAACAACAAGAATTCGGAGGCGATCAGGCACGTAAGCGTTTCTTTCTGCGGTGAGGGCGTAAGTCTAGTCCCTTATTGTACCATAGCCGGGCAAAGAACTCCAAAGACGAAGAACATTAAAGGGAAACCGTGTTGTCCGCGGGAAGCCGCTCTTCCACCAAAGTTTCCGTGCGAAGCGTCACGGTCTGAGGTTCGTGATGCTCGGTCTGGGCCTGCGTGATATAGACTTCTTCCTTGACGCGCAGCCGCTTCTCAACAACCAGCACTTCTTCCAAGATCGGCACAATCATTGTGTCGCCTTCGTAGCGGACCGCAGGCGCGGTGTCCACAAACTGGTTGACTTCCACCCGGCGCGTACTAACTTCCGTGCGGAGTAGCGGCTGATCTACCGTTTCGGTCCGCTCGGTCACTTCGGTTCGGAACCGCACCCGCCCGGTTTCCACCTCGCGCTTGCCGACGGTCATGGTCTCTTCCGCCAATGGGATAACCTGCACGTCTACGATTTCGTCTTCTGCCGCTGCGTTCTGACCTGAGCTAAAGCCCGAAGGATGCGCGGAAACCCGGTAGCTGCCTTCTTCCTGCGGGACCAGCACATCAAATTGCACCAGCAGGCGCTGCCCGTCATCCAGCACAACTTCGACCATGCCGTTCGGGGCTGCCGGCAGCGGCGAGGACATCAGCACGCCGCGCGTGCCGTCTTCAAAGATCACGATCTCTGTCACCAGAACGTCAGTCGTCGTTAGATTTGCCATTAAAGTTTTCCTTTATACACCAAAAAATGCGCCCAGGGAAGTCAGCCCGGTTAAGGCCTCTCCTCTGGGCGCAAGAAATCAACTAAATTTCTGCGAATTAGCGCCGGGTGGTGCCGCCGTCGGTCAGGTCCTCGACCTCGACATCGGTGCGGCGCACGGTGTCATGGACAGTCTCGGTACGCTCCGTTGCCGTCTTGCCGACGACGACTTCCTCGACCACACGGGCCTGCTTCGCGACAACCGGGACTTCGGCGGTTTCTGTCACTTCGAAGCTCTGCTCCTTGAACGCAGTGGCCTGGTTGGTGACCGGCTCGTTGACCGCATGACGGCTAACCGTGACATGCTCTTCGCGCAGGTTGACCGACTGCTCCACGGGGGTCTCGGTGACGCCGGTGCGGATGTGTGCACCGCCCGACTGAACCTGCCGCTTGCCGACTTCCAGCTCTTCTTCCACAACCGGGATGACGGCCTCGCCGCTCGCGCCAACGGTGCCGGTGTTCTGCGACAAGTTGCTGTTATAGCCCGTGCCGGTTGCGGACGTGCCGGTTGTTCCCATGCCAGTTGTGGACGTGGAAGCGGCGTAGGGATCAGACGCCGCTGTGATCGTGCCGGTGTTGGCCGTTGTGCCTGTGTAAGCGCCGGTCGTACCTGTTGTGCCGATTGTGTCGGTCGCAGACGTGTTGCCGACAGTGCGATCGTAGTCATGGTCATGCTTGTCCACGACATTGACGGCGGCTGCTGAGGCAGCGCCGCCAGCAACTGCACCGATGACGGCCCCGATCGGGCCGCCAGCCAGCATTCCGACCACTGCGCCGCCGACTGCGCCTAAGATGCCGCCTTCTTTGGTATCATGGCCGGTCGCAGGCTCTGTGCCTGGGTGGGCCGTGATCCCGGTCACGCTGTCATGGGCCGTATCGGTCCGAGTTGCATCGTCGTTTAAAGTGTCATTGTAGTTGACGTTCTTGTCTGCCATTGCCATTGTCCTGTCTCCTTGTGTGATGAGCGATCAGAGGTTAGTTCTTGGGTCTGCGATCCTTGCGTCAGCGGTTAGTTTTTGCGTTCTTGTCCAGGTCGTCCACTTCGACATCGGTGCGGCGCACGGTGTCATGGACGGTCTCGGTGCGGTCGGTTGCGGTCTTGCCGACAACGACTTCTTCCACCACGCGCGACGTCTTGCCGACGACGGCTTCTTCGTTAGTTTCAGTCATCGTGATGTCTTTGCTTTGGAAGTCGGCATCTGTTGCGGGGCGGCTCACTGCCTGACGTGTTACCGTGACATGCTCTTCGCGCAGGGTGACATTCTCTTCCACAGGCCGCTCGGTGACGAACGTGTGTATCCGCGCCCCGCCGCGCTGCACTTCCCGCTTGCCAACTTGGAGCTGCTCTTCAATGATCGGGATCGTAATCTGCTTGTTGAGGTCACGCTCCGTGGTCAGGTCCGGCTCAGTGTAGGCGGACTGCGTTTCATCAAAGCGGCTGTACCCGGTTTCGCGGTAGCGGGAGCCAAGCTTGTCAATGTCAATCGTATTGTTGCGGTCCAGAATTGACACGGCCTCGTCTGCCTTGTTGTCGTCAACCGTGCCCACGACCAGGGCGCTGCCGCGCCGGACGCCTTCCGCATAAATCTGGGCATCGTCTTGGGGAACGCCCGCGCCTGTCAGCGAGTTCAGCACCTTGCCGCGTGCGCTACTTTCCATGACTTGAACACCGCTGCGCTGAATGCCGATGGCTTCCAAATCACGCAGGGCGGCCTGAGCATCCTGGGAATGAGGGAAAAGTCCCACAACTGTCTTTGACATCTTTGTTCTCCTGATTTGCGATTTCGGTATGGTTTGCGATTTCGGTATGGTTTGCGGAATGCTTCTTGTACAGAAGCGCACCGTGCTTACTTGCTTTTTCTAAAGCCGTATCTGACAAGCCTGAGATACCCGATGCTTTTAGGAAACAAACCATTCTATAGGCACGATTTCTGCTCGCACTCTCAGCAAGCAAAAAAAAGTATTTTTGCCTGCTGTTCTTGGCGCGTTTTCGTTTTGCCACACGCTCAGATAACTTCGACAGGCCTTGTTCCGCGCTGAAGTTTTAGCTTGGATTCAATTTTGTCAGCCGCCGCTGCGCTATGCGAGACAGCAACTAACCCAAGCGGATGAAAGCCGGCAGGAGAGGCAAGTAAAGAAGCGCAAAGTGGGTTGCAAATTTCTAAAAACTGTGTCATAATCTCCGCCAGCAGAACAAGTCCACGAGAACAAATTCACGCCCACGTAGCTCAGTGGTAGAGCACTTCTTTGGTAAAGAAGAGGTCAAGGGTCCGATTCCCTTCGTGGGCTTCAGCAGACTTTCGTCTAGCGCCAGGATGTTCTGAATCAGCAGCAGTCCCCCCGCCATGCAAGCGCATGGTGGGGAGGCTGCTATTTCAAATTTGCCTGCCCAAGATTTAATTTTTTCGGCTTTAGTCGGGATGACTTGTGCTATAATTTCAGGAGGCTGTGCTTCGCTTCGATCCGCACTCCTCGCTGCGTGTTCACTGCTTGGTGTTCACTTTCGAACCACCCGTGATGCCAGAACAAAACAACGACCTGACTTCCCCTTTGACTGATTCCTTTGATGCCGCGCATGTGCTGGAAAGCATCAGCGATGCTTTCTTTGCGCTGGATACCGACTGGCGCTTCATCTATATCAACGACCAGTCCGCGCGGCTCATGGCACGCACGCGCGAGGAGCTAACCGGCAAACGGTTCTGGGACGAGTTCCCCGGCACCCTCGGCAGCCCGTTTGAACAGCATTATCGTCAGGCGATGAATGCGAGTGTGACCATTACGTTTGAAGAGTTCTATGCCCCGCTGGACGTCTGGGTGGAAGTGCGCGTTTACCCCTCGCCCAGCGGCATTTCCGTGTTTTACCAGAACATCACCGTACGCAAGGCGGCGGAAGAAGACCTGCGCCGCAGGGCGGAGCGGGAACGATTTCTTCTGGATCTTTCGCAGCGAGCGCAGACATTGACGGACCCCGACGCGGTCATCGCCGACGCCGTGCGCTCCACCGGCCGGTTCCTTGAGGTCTCGCGCTGCATCTTCGCCGATATTGACATTGAGGCCGACACCTGCACGGTGCGTCCCGATTACCGCGCCGACGCCAGCGTCGCGAGCATTGAAGGCGTGGTCTCGATCGCGGCGTTCGGCTCGTTTGTTGTCGCCGAGTACGCCGCGCGGCGGGCCGTGACGGTGGACGATGTGCGGATGGACCCGATTAAAGCGCCTCCCGAGACCGTTGCCGCCTATGAAGCCATCGGTATCCGCGCCCATGTCACCGTCCCTGTCGTGCATACGGGCCGCGTCGTTTCCTGCATGTCCGTTCATAATAGCACGCCCCGGCACTGGGAGATGGAGGAAATCGCCCTCCTGCGCTCGGTGGTGGAGCGGACCTGGCTGACCCTGGAAGTCCTGCGCCAGCAGCAGGCCCTCACGCGCGAAGCCGAGGATCTGCGGGCCGCGCACCAGCGCACAGTGGGCATTCTGGAAAGCATTACCGATGCGTTCTTTGCCCTGGATACTCAGTGGCGATTTACTCATGTCAACGCCCAGGCCGAGCGACTGCTCTTCCGTTCGCGTGGTGAACTTCTGGGACGCGACGTCTGGAAGGAGTTCCCGGAGGCGGTCGGCACCCTTTTCGAGCGCCAGTATCGCCGTGCTGCTGAAGAACGTGTCGTCGTCGTGTTTGAAGAGTATTTTCCGCCGCTTGACAGTTGGTTCGAGGTGCGGGCGTACCCGTCGGAAGGCGGCCTGTCGCTGTTCTTCCAGAATGTCAACGAGCGCAAGGCGCTGGAAGCCGAGCGAGCGCAGATTGCCGAGCGCGAGCACCGGATCGCCGAGCAGCTCCAGGCGGCGCTGACGCCCGAGGTGCCGCAGCGCATTGCGGGAATGGGTCTGGCGAAGCATTACGAAGCGGCGCTGGCGGAAGCGGGTGTGGGCGGGGACTTCTACGATGTGTTCCCCGTAGACAAAGGCTGCACGGCGCTTGTGGTCGGCGATCTTTCTGGAAAGGGCCTTGCGGCGGCAAGTCAGGTCGCGACCGTGCGGAACATGCTGCGTTATGCGCTGTACCGCGCCCGTACTTTGGCCGGAGCACTCGGCGGGCTGAATGCGCTTCTGGCCGAGCAGGGGCTTTTGTCGGGCTTCGCTACGCTGTTTGTAGGCGCTTACGACAGCGGCGCAGGCACCCTGACTTATGCAAACTGCGGGCAGGAGCCGGCGCTGCTGCGCCGGGGATCCAGTGGCCGCGTAGAGCGTCTTGAGCCGACCGGCGCAGTGCTGGGGTCTTTTGAGGGCGCACTCTTTGAAGAGCGAACCGTAGTCCTTGAGGCGGGGGACGCGCTTGCCGTGTTTACCGACGGCATGACGGAAGTCGGCCAGTCACGCACGCAGATGCTGGGCATTGACGGAGTTTCGGCCCTGCTTGCCGAAGCGGTCAGCACCGAGCAAACGGAGAATGCCGAAGCGATGGCGGAGCATCTTGTCCAGCGGCTCGTTGCGGGGGTGGACGCGGCCGCTCAAGGCGGGGTGATGCGCGATGACATCTGCCTTTTAGTGGCCGTCGTGGAGTAGGCAGCCTCGTGGCCATGAAAACTCACTCCTCTCCGAATTCGTTCCTTCTCGTCCTCCTCCGCACTCTGCATCTGCTGGCGCTGGCACTATGGCTGGGCGGGCTGGTGGCGATTGGCGCACTGGTCGCGCCGACGGCGTTCCATGTCGTCCGCTCCGCGCCGGCGCTTGCGGGCCATTTGCCCCAGCAGAACGCGCTGGCGGGGGCGGTTGTCGGCGGCAGCCTGCGCCTGTTTAACTTTCTTTCCCTCGCCTGCGCTGCTGTTCTGCTGGCGGCGCTGCTGCTGCCGTCTGCGCCGCGCCGCTGGACCAGCGCGTGTCTTGGGACAACACTTCTTCTGCTGGCGTCCGCACTGTACCTGGCGTTCAGCCTGACCCCGGCGATGGATTTGGCGCAGGCGCAGGGCCGGATGGCCGACTTTGACCGAATGCACCATGGATACGAGTAGTTGTCCACACTGTTCCAACTGCCGCTTCTTCTGCTGCTCACGGTATTCACCGCGCTTCGTGACATTCCTCCCCCGCCCCCAATAATGGGGGAGTCAGAGTAGGGGCGCACCCCTGTGTGCGCCCTCTTAATCCATGTACGCTAAAAAGCACAAGACAAGAAGGGCAGCACAAGACAAGAAGGGCAGCACAAGACAAGAAGGGCAGCACAAGACAAGAAGGGCAGGCACGGGGACCTGCCCCTACGGGGTCTTCTCATGCTCCCCCATTATTGGGGGCGGGGGTCTCCTTCGCTAGCTGCTTGCGTTTCCGCTGGCTGCTTGCGTTTCGGCGGCTGCCGGGCTATAATACACGTATGGTCAGCGCCGCACCCAATCGTCCTCTTTTCGTGGCTGCCGAAGCATTTTTGTCGTTTGCCGGGGCCGGCATCGCCGGAACGCTCTGGTGGTCGGATGAGACGCGGCAGGATCTGCCGTGCAGCTCCGGCGGCGGCTGCGCGGCGGTGGCGGCTTCGGCCTGGTCTCATGTGGATCTCATTGCGGTGCATCATGTCTCGGTGGCTCTGCTGGGGCTGATCGGCTATGTGCTGCTCTTGACCCTTGCCATGCTCCGGCTCGGCACGGAAGACGCGCGTCTGGACCACGCCCTGCACAAGGTCATCGGGCTGATCAGCGCGGGCGGAGTTCTCTACTCCTGGTTTTTGCAGTGGGTCGCCTATGCCGAGATTGGAAAAACCTGCTGGTGGTGCCGGTCGTCGGCGATCACGATGACGCTTCTTTTTTGCACCGCAGCATTGGAGTGGCGAGCCGCACAGCGGCAGAAATTGGAGAGCCTGGAATTGGAAAGACAGGAAATTCATGGTTAACGGAACACGCCCAAGCGATACCGAAGACGTGATCATCGCGCGAAAAAGCAAGCCCGCGAAGAACGTGGTCCTGCTGGTCGTCTGGCTGGCCCTGCTCGGCGGCTTGATCTTCTGGATCAAAACCGTCGGCGGCAACGGCGGCACAGTGAGACCGCCAGCACCGGTTCCCGCGCGGGTCTTAGACCCCGCTATGCTGGAAGCGAAGTGGCCGCAGATCATCGCCAACGCCGCCGCGCCGCCGCGCGGTGTCGCCGGCGCACCCTACACTTTCGCTGAGTTTGGGGACTTCCAGTGCCCGCAGTGCGGTAAAGCGTACCCGGTGCTGGAAGGGCTTCTGGAAAAATACCCGACTCAGGTGAACTTACTGTTCCTGCATCGCCCCTTCCCGCAAATGCACCAATGGGCGCTTTCTTCCGGGCAGGCTTCCGAGATCGCCGGCATGTCCGGCAAGTTCTGGCCGATGTATGATATTTTGTACACCCATCAGGACAATCTGGAGCCGGGCTATTACGGCGATTACGCCGCGCAGGCGGGGCTGGACAAAGCAAAGTTCCAGGCCGCGTTTGATGCCGGGCAGGGGCAGTCTCAAATTAAGGCAGCCTCCGCTTTTGCCGACTCGCTGGGCGTCCAGACAACGCCGACGGTCCTGCTGCGGAACAATGCCACCAAGAAGATCACGATTTACGTCGGCACGATCGGCACCAAGAACGCCGACGGCTCCCCGCAGTATCCTGGCATCAACACACTTTCGGCGAACCCGCCCTGGGCGCACTGATGCTTAAGAAAGTGACAAAAGCCGCTGCCCAGGTCCGGGCAGCGGCTCTTCTCGTTTTGGACCTGGTTACGGCGCGTCTGTTTCTTCGGTGATGACCGTAAACTGAACCAGCGTGTTGGAGCCGAAGGCCGTTGTCATGGCAACGTCCACGGCATCGCGGCCTCGCGCCAGCACGATGCGTCCAATGCGCGGCGTGTTGTGGCGCGGGTCGTACATCCGCCACTGCCCCCCGAGATACACTTCCATCCAGGCATTGAAGTCCATCGGGTCCGGGGTATACGGAATGCCAATGTCTCCCATATAGCCGTTGCAGTAGCGGGTCGGGATGTTCATGCACCGGCAGAGTGTCACGGCCAGATGCGTGAAGTCCCGGCAGACCCCGCGCCGCTCATGGAAGACGTCGAGCGCCGTCTTGGTGGGCCGTGCGTACTTGTAGCCAAATTCGACGTTGTTGAACACCCAGTCGCAAATGGCCTGCACCCGCCCCGCGTTCGGCGGTGTGTGCCCGAACAGGTCCCAGGCCACCGGCAGCATTTCCATGACCTCGCAGTACCGGCTGCCTAACAGAAATTGCAGGCATTCGTTCGGCAGCTCTTCAATGGGGTGCTGCGGCGCGTCCGTGACCATCACATCCAGCTCGCCGCTGTCGGTGACGACGGTGTCGTTGAACAGCCGCAGACAGCCTTTTGGGGCGACAAGCCGGTGGCAGCGGTTGCCGAAGTTGTCCCGAAACTCCGTCACCGGCACGAACGGCTCCGTGTGCAAGGCGTCCGGCCTGAGCAGCCGGGGCGCTTCCTCGGGGCTTGTGCTTAAGAGCAGCGACATGGGCGTCGGGGCGGCGAAGTCAAAGATAAGGTCGTAGCCGATACGAATAAACATGCACGGGTTCCTGGGCGTAACGTAAAAGGGGTGGGGGCGGCGCTGCCCGAGAGTTGCGTGTTGGGATTGTATGCTGTCAGTGTACCCCAAGAAAACAAAGATAAACGCCGGGTATAATCTGCTTATGACCCAGCGTATTCCTTTAATGCCGCAGCGTGTTCCTTCGATGCCGCAGCGCTTTCCCGGCCAGGCACTTTTCGCATTCCGGCGCGACCCCATTGCCTATCTCCGTCAGGCCGCCGCCGAGCACGGGGATGTTGTCCGTTTGCCGCTCACTCGCCAGCCGCTTTTCTTGATCAATCACCCCGATCTCATCAAAGACATCTTTGTTACTCGCCAAAAGCAGTTCAAAAAAGGCCGCGGCCTGGAACGGGCGAAAAAACTGCTCGGCGAAGGGCTTTTGACCAGCGAGGACCCAACCCACCTGCGCCAGCGGCGGCTGATCCAGCCGGCATTTCATCGCCAGCGCATTGCGGCCTACGCCGAAGAAATGACCTGCTACGCCCTCAAAACAAGCGAACGCTGGGTGGACGGCGAGACGCGGGACATGGCAGAGGAAATGCTGCATCTGGCGCTTGCGATTGTCGGCAAAACGCTCTTTAATGCCGAAGTGGAAGGAGAAGCCGGGGAAATCGGGGATGCGCTGACGGAAGTGTTTGCCCTGTTCCACACCCTGATGCTGCCGATGGCGGACTTGCTGGAAAAGCTGCCGATCCCCAGTGTCCGGCGGTTCGCCCGCGCCCGCGCCCGTTTAGATGTTACGATCTACCGGCTGATTGAAGAACACCGAGCGTCGGGAGAGGACCGGGGCGATCTGCTGTCCATGCTGCTGCTGGCGCAGGACGAAGACGACGGCGGGCGCATGACGGACTTGCAGGTGCGCGATGAAGCTCTGACGATCTTTCTCGCGGGACATGAGACAACCGCAAACGCACTGGCCTGGACGTGGTATCTGCTCTCGCAGCATCCGGAAGCCGAAACGAAGTTTCACGCCGAACTGGACGCGGTGCTTGCCGGACGAACGCCGGTGCTGGAAGACTTGCCGAACCTGCCGTTTACGCGCCGTGTTCTGGCCGAGTCGCTGCGGATGTACTCGCCCGCCTGGGTCGTCGGACGCCGTGTTCTATCCGACTATACAATTGAAACTAAGGCTGGAAGCTATGGACTGCGCCGCGGCGACATCGTGCTGATGGCCCAGGCCGTGATGCACTACGATCCGCGTTTTTGGACGGACCCGGAGCGATTTGACCCGGACCGCTGGACACCGGAAGCGGAAGCCGCGCGTCCGAAGTTTGCGTATTTCCCGTTTGGCGGCGGCCCGCGCGTGTGCATTGGAGAGCAGTTTGCGTGGATGGAAGAAATGCTGCTGCTGGCGACGCTGGGGCAGCGCTGGCGGATGCGCCTTGCGCCGGGGCAAGTGATTGCCACTCAGCCGATCATCACCCTGCGCCCGAAGTTCGGGATGCGGATGGTGCTGACCCGGCGATAGGTTCCTAAACAGCGACCGGCTCAGCCTCTTCTGCCACATCCGCAGGCGCTTCCACTTTGCCGCTTCCAGAAGCGACCGCGTGGCTGATGCACTCCTGCTGGGCCAGACGCGCGGTTTCCATTGTTCCTAAGACCATGGAATGCTCCATGATCCCGGTGGGGTTCGGAAGCTCCGCAATTCGGTCCTGAAGTATGTCCAGCCGGCCTTTGGTGTAGTCCTGCTGGCCGTGCAGGAGGCAGAAGCGCCAGCGGCTGGCCTGGGGCTGCTCCGGGCCGCTTTCGGGGTACACGACATAGCGGCTGCAAAAGCGCTGCTCGGGGCCAAACTTGCCGGACAAGATATAGAGCCGCTGCCGCCCGAAAGCGCCGATTGTCCAGCAGGCTGAAATCGCCGTCGCCAGCGGTTCCAGGCTGACAAGCCCTGACTCCTGCGCCGCCCGTGCTTTGGACAAATGATTATTCATGCACTAAGTATACCCGGTGACAGGCATGGTTCGTACAGGCACATGAAAAACGGGCAGACACGCAGAAAAACGGGCAGACACGCAGAAAAGAGGGCCGCCGAAGCGGCCCTCTTGAAGCGAGGCTTACACAGATTGCGAACTACTGGAGGAGCTTCAGGATCGCCTGCGGGGCCTGGTTGGCATACGACAGGGCGCTGGTGCCGGCCTGAACCAGGATCTGGTTCTTGGTGTAGTCAACGACCGTCGCGGCAAGGTCCGTGTCGCGAACCGTGGACAGCGAAGCGTCGTTGTTGGACTGCGAAACCGCAAGGCTGGCAATGTTTGATTGCAGGACGTTTGTCTGCGTGGAACCGAGTTTTTCCGAAGCCGCCGAGATGTCCTTGATGGCTTGGTCCACAACCGCCAGGGCATCCTGCTGAGACTTACCGGTCACGTCCGTCAGGTCCAGAGCGCCGCCTTTCGCCAGGTCGGACAGCTTGAAGGAGTTTCCGCTGACGGCATCGGTGTAGCTGCCGACGTTGTTGGATTTCGTGCTGCCGATGGAGAGGCTCACCGTCTGGTTCTGGTTGGAGCCGATCTGGAACTGCAGGTTGTTGCCCGCGACGGCCTTGTCGGCGGTTGCGCTGAACGAGCCGATGTTGGCGCTCGTCGCCGTCGCGTTGGTCGTGATGGCTAGACCCTTGAGCGCGGCGTTCGCGGCACTGGTAAAGCTGAACGTCTTGCCGTCTGCGCTGACCGAGTCGCTGGTATAGGTCGTTCCGCCTGCCCCGATGACGGTAACGTTGGCGCTGGTGCCGGCGGTTCCGCCGGTTGCGGGAGCGCCGGTTGCGGTGGTCGAGCTGGTCAGGCCGCCGAAGTTGTTTGTTCCGGCGGGAGCGCCGGCCGTCTGGCTGGTGAATGTGACGACGCCCGCAGCCTGCGTGACGCCGTAGTTGAGGCCGGTCTGCTGCTGGATCGCCGTGGCGACCTGGGCCAGCGTGTTGGTCGTGCCGTTCAGCGTGACGTTCTTGCCTTCAATCGAGAAGTTGCCGCCAAAGCTGCCGGCGCCGGGCGTCGCGCCGAAGGTAGCCGTCGCGGTAGACGCGGTCGCCGCGTTGTAGCCGATGTTGCCGCTGGTGATGGCGGCCGCGCCGTAGCTGGTGGCCTGCGAGGCGATTGAGACAGAGTTGCTGCCCGCGCCGGAAACGGTTCCGACACCGGCGGTGACTGACGCGCCGCCGGAGTTCGCCGAGCCGTCGAGCAGGTTCTTGCCGTTGAACTGAGTGGTGGAGGCAATTCGGTCAATGCTCGTGACGGCGTCAGAGACGGCCTGGGCATCGGCGGTCAGCGCAGTTGAGTTGTTGGAGCCGACGTTCGCGGCCTGGACAATGGTCTGGCGGATGTTGACCAGAAGCGACTGCACCTGAGTCAACGCGCCTTCGGCGGTCTTGACGACGTTGATGGCGTCGTTCGTGTTGTTCGTGGCCTGGGTCAAGGAACCCGACTGGGCCTGCAGGCTCTGGGACAGGACGTAGCCCGACGGGTCATCGGCGGCGGAGTTGATCCGCAGGCCCGACGACAGGCGCTGGATGTCCTGGGACTGGGCGGCGGTGTTCTTGGCAAGGTTGACCGAAGCGTCAAAAGCGGTCGTGTTGGTGTTAATACGGGTAGACATGAATTTCCTCCCTGATGTTTCCGGCTGTCTTGGACCGAAAACGGCGTCGTGAATAAGAGTGGCTTCCTGCCACTGGATGGATGTCCGCGTCTGCGAGGCGCTCCGCTCCGTCCGGGACGGTGGAGGCGAGCTAAGTAACCGTTTCGTCTCCGGTTCCTATTAGCCCCGGTGAAGACTGCGCTCCGGCGACTGCGTACAGTTGTATTATGGGACGTTCGGCCCGGTTCTTTAGGGCTTCTTTGACGCCGTTTTCGAGAGCGTTTTGCCCGATTTTCTGGTATGATACAATGATGGAACACGAAGCGCTGTCGGCATCGAAGCCGCCGGCTGAAACAAGTACACAAACAGAAACAAGTTTACAAGAAGCGCTGAGGGCGCTGCAAGCGTCCGGCCAAACGTCGCTGCCGCTGCGGGACGCGGACGGGCGCATTGTCGCCGTCCTGTCCCGGCCTCTTTCCGCTTCGCCGGCTCTTGCGCTCCCGCCGCGCTTCGGCGGCATGGCGACGCCGCTCGGGGTGTACCTGCACGACGGCGTTTCCAGCGGTGGTGCGGGCTTCTGGGGCTTGGTGCTGACCGGCATGACCATGAGCTGCCTGGCACTGCTGGCACAGGTGCTGGCGCATGTTTTCAGCCACTTCGCCTCGGCGCATCTGCCGGCGCTGGGGCTTTGGGAAAGCCGCCTGCCGTTTGGCCTGCCGCTCTGGCTGTCGGCCATCTCGCCCTGGCTGCCGCTGCCGTTCGTCTTTCTGCTGCTCCGGCTGGTGCCGCTGTCCGGCATCCATGCCGCCGAGCATCAGGTCGTCCACTGCATCGAGCGCCACCTGCCGCTCTCGGTGGACAGTGTCCGCACCATGCCGCGCGTCCATCCGCGCTGCGGCACCAACTTGTTTGCCGGCTTCACGCTCTTTCTGCTGCTTTTTCTCGGCGTCTTCACGCTCACACAGGCGGCAGCGTGGCAGCTACTTGACTCGGTGACGCTCGCCGCGATGCTGTCCGGTCCGTTCACGCTCATTTATTGGCGGCGCGTCGGCGGCTGGGTCCAGCAGTATTTCGCCACCCGTCCTGCTACCGACTCTCAGATTACCGGCGCGATTACCGCCGCCGAGCAGGTCTTGTCCTGCCATCAGCGCCGCTTGGAGCGTCGGGAGCGCCCGCGCTTTCTACCCCTGCGCCGGATTTGGACTGCCGGCATCGCGCAGATACTTGTCGGCTATGCCGTCGTCATCGCGCTTCTGACCGGTGCAGAACTGCTCTGGCCCGGCCTGGCCCGTCTGCTGCAATGAAAACCCACTGATGTAGGAGGGCGCGGCAAGCAGCGCCCCTACAATTTCAACCCACAGGACATTTATGATCAAGGAACAACTCGCGGAACTGATTACGCAGGCGCTCGGAGCCGCCAAAGCCAGCGGCGAGCTAGCGCTGGACACGCTGCCGGCGGTCACATTAGAGATGCCCAAGCAGAAGTCGCACGGCGACTGGGCCACGTCGGTCGCGCTCGGGCTGGCCCGGACACTGGGCATAAACCCGCGCGTTGTCGCCGGCAAAATCGTCAGCCACCTGCCGATTGGCGGCGACGCGGTCATTGCCGCCGCCGAGATCGCCGGGCCGGGCTTTATCAACCTGACCCTGCGCCCGGACTGGCTGGCGGACATCCTGCGGCGTATCGAAGCCGCCGACGTTGACTACGGCAAAACCACCGGCGGCGCGGGTCAGAGCGTCGTGGTCGAGTTCGTGTCCACCAATCCGAACGGCCCGATCACCGTCGCGGGCGGGCGCAACGCCGCCATCGGCGACACACTCGCCTCGCTGCTGGCCGCGACCGGCTGCGCCGTGTCCCGCGAATACTATATCAACGATGCCCTGAACTCGGTTCAGATGAACTCTTTCGGCCTGTCCGTCTTCTTCCGCTACCGGGAGCTTCTGGGCCACAAAGACGCCGAATGGGATGAAATGTACCGGGGCGACTACATCACGGATGTTGCCAAACGCATCTTAGACGAACACGGCAGCGAATTCGAAAACGCAGACCGGGACGACCCGCAGACCGTCCGCACGTTCCGCGACTTGTCGCAGGACGGCATGATCGCCCAGCAGAAGGCCGATCTCGCGGCGTTCGGCGTTACGTTCGACACCTGGTTCAGCGAAGCCACGCTCCACGCCGACGGCCGGGTGGACTCCGCCATCCAGACTCTCACCGAGCGCGGCTACACCTACGAAAAAGACGGGGCGCTGTGGCTGAAGTCTACCGAGTTCGGCGACGACAAAGACCGCGTCCTGATGCGGGCCGACGGCACGGCAACGTATATTGCCGGCGACGTGGCTTACCACAAGGACAAGTTCGACCGGGGCTTTGACCGCGCTATCAACATCTGGGGCGCAGACCACGCTGGCTACGTCGCCCGCACCAAAGCCAGCATCGCCGCGCTCGGCTACGACCCCGCCCGCCTCTACGTTCTGCTTTATCAACTGGTGAGCATCGTCAAAAACGGCGAGATGGTCATGGCGTCCAAGCGCAAAGGCAATATCTTAGAACTCAAAGCCGACCTTATTGACGAGATCGGGAAAGATGCCGCCCGATTCTTCTTCTTGATGCGCTCGCCGCATTCGGCTTTGGACATTGACATGGACCTCGCCCGGAAGACCGACAAAGACAACCCGGTCTACTACGTCCAGTACGCCCACGCCCGGATTGTCCAGGCGATAGACCGCGCCCGCGAAGAAAAAAGCGTGTCCGTTCCTGCCGCCGCTGACGCCGACCTCTCGCTCCTGACCGAAGACACCGAAGCCGATTTGATTAAAAAACTCAGCGAGCTGCCTAATGAAATCGCCCAATCCGCGTCCGAATACGCCCCGCAGCGCTTAGTCCAATACGCCCGCGACCTCGCCGCCGTCTTCCACTTGTTCTACGACGCCGGCAACCGCACCCCGGCCCTGCGCGTCGTCTGTGACGACCCCGAAACGCTCAAAGCACGGTTGGTGCTGGTCCACGCCACCCAAATCGTCCTGCGGAACACGCTTGCGTTACTGGGTTTGTCCGCCCCGGAACGGATGTAGAGAAAGCGCAACAGGCAATGACACAAGCAGAGTGGAAAACCTTTCTGTACGACCTCAGCCGTATAGCGCTGACGCATGACATGGACAGGAACCTGGAATACCGCACCTTCTCGCCGGAAGTTCATGCCTCTGGTTATCTAGGATACGACGGAGCTTCCGAGGAACTTATCGTTGCCGCCGAGCGCCGCTTAGGTACAATCCTGTCGCCGTCTTACAAGGACTTTCTGCGTGTCAGCAACGGCTGGCCGGTCATCAGCGATGCGGTCATGCCGGGCCGATTATGGCCGGTGGAGGAAGTCTACTGGATACGCGACTATGATCCTCACGATACTAAAGGTTGGGGAGAAATGAGTAGTCCGCCCGAAGATATCCCACCGGAAGAACATATTGACTGGGGAAGTCAAGAAATACGTTCAGGAAGCTATAGGCACGCCTACGTCAAGAACCTGCTCAGCATCAGTGACTATGGTGATGCCTGCAACCTGCTTCTGTCGCCGGAGGTAGTGAATGAAGAGGCCGAGTGGGAGTGCTGGCTTATGGCGAGTTGGAACCCCGGTGCAGATCGCTATCAGAGCTTCGAGGCATGGATCAAGAATTGCTACGAGTTTTGGACCAAGTAGGACAAAGACCTAGATGACAACAATTAGTATTGATGACATACAGCAGGATTTGGCGGGGTATTTTGAGCGTGTTCAGGCAGGGGAAACTCTGCTTGTGACGAAATTGGGGCAGCCGTTCGCAGAAATCATTCCGGTTGCTTCTTTTCCCGAAGATGCGACGCTCACGCGCCGTCCGCACGGGCTGGCAAAAGGCGAGTTCGTCGTGCCGGACGATTTCGATGCTCCTTTGCCTGATGAAATTCAGCGGCTATTCGAGGGGCGATGAGACTCCTGCTCGACACACACATTTTCCTCTGGTATATTCAGGATGACAGCCGGCTTGCTGCTGCCTGGGACCAAATTATCGGCGACCCCCGGAACCAAGTATTTCTCAGCGTCGTCTCAGTTTGGGAAGTCATTATCAAATACCAGATTGGGAAACTACCCCTGCCGGAACCCCCAGAACTTTATCTGCCGAGGCTAAGAAGGCAGCACCAAATGACCAGTCTGCCGGTAGACGAAGACAGCGTTTCCGGGGTCGCGCAGCTTCCCTTGCTCCACAATAATCCCTTTGACCGCCTGCTGATTGCACAAGCAATGCAGCACAATTTAACACTCGTGACTGTGGACGCCGCCATTCGTGCCTACCCGATGGTTTCTGTACTTTGACGTTAACCCCTCTTATGAAACACCTCCCAAAACTTCTTCTAACTCTGGCCCTTCTGCCGACACCCCTACTTGCATCGAACAGCAAAACTGCGCCGCCAATCGCTGCGCCTCTGGCGCTGCTGAAGCCGCAGGCGAGCGGCGTATATTCGGACGCGCAAGGGACGAGCCATGCGTGGAGCGTCGGGCAGGCGCATGGGCTGACGTGGGACGGGACGCCGTACCTGCCGGTGGGCGCGAGTTTTGTTCCCGTCACCTGGACGGGCCTGCCGACGGATGCGAACTGGGCCAAAGACAAGGCCGCTTTGGATGTGCTGGCAAAGAACGGCGTCCGAGACGTCCTGCTGTCGGCGGGGACGCTGGGGCTGACCCATGCGTCGCCTGCCGCCGTGCAGCGGGTGCTGGACTACTTGGACGCGCACCATTTCCAGTATGGCCTGCGAATTGCGGATATGCCCGACAACCCGCTGGTCGGATACGTTGTCAAGCCGGCGGTCTACCGAAACCCGTCGCCGGGCGTGACCGGACCAACGCGCTTTGGGCATATTCCGGGGCTGACCGGCGGGTTTTATGTGCTGGTATCTACCCATGACAAAGAGATTGATGAAAGCGGCACGGCGCGTATTACCGGCAGCGAGACGGCGGAAGTCCGCTTGAAGACGCCAAACAGTGATGACGTGCTGCTGCTGTATCCGCAGCGGGCTTACGCGCCGGGAACGCCGGAAAGCCGCCTGCCGGACCTCTGGCAGGGGTATGACGAGTACCGCGACCGCGTCTTAGGGTTTTTCAGTCATGTGAAGCTGGGGCCGGGGTTTCGCTTCTTTCTGGACCCGCTGACGGACCATCTGGGCTTTGCCGGAGAAGTGGACAGCGTCGTGCCGACGTCGGACGGCTACCGCTTGGACTTCGAGGCGTGGCTCGGCAAAAAGTACAACCACAATGTAGACGACCTGAACCGGGGGTGGGGGATTCGGGACCATGATCTGCCGGACTTCACCGTGGCATCCCGCTGCCTGCCGCTCTGGTCCGGCAGCCGGGGCGCGGCGGCGGTGTACGATCCCGTCAAGAAGACCGCGTATGCCGTGCTGAACCAGAACGGCATCGGCGGGCATTTGTGGGGCGACTTAACCGAGTTCCGGCTGGAATCCGTGCGCGGCTACATGAACTCGATGGCCGACGTGCTGAAACACGGCGTCGCCGATGTCCCGGTGCTGTACGGCTGGGGCGGCGGCAGCGGCCTGTTCACGAACTCTGACGCGCGGGGGGGCTTTGACGGCCTCAGCATGGACGGCGCAGCGGTGGGCGTTTATGCGTTCGCCCAGGCGGAGGACACGCCCCGGACAACCTGGCTAATTACAAGTGGAGGAGACGCCGGAGCGGCTGACCTGAGCACAGACTGGAATACGCTGAAAGACATCGGGGCGCGGGGCTTCTTTGCGGCGTCGTCAGGCACGCAGGACGCCCGCCGTCTTGGTGATTACGGCGCGGCGGTGTCGTTTGAAGCACGGGACCTGACCAGCCAGCCGCGCATTCTGCCGTACCCGGCTGGGATCGCCGGCATCGGCGCGGCCGTGCGCCATCTGCCGGACGGCGTCTGGTGGCTGCCGTCGTACCGGGCCGGAGCGCTGTTCCGGGGCGGCGATGCGTTCACGCTTGGCCCGGAGCTGCGTGGCTACAAGCTGAATGACCCCGACGGAGCACTGCCGCGCTTCGTGGTCTGGTCCCCGCACGGCAGCGTGACTCAGACTTCGTTCCCGTTCCCCAAAGACTCGCCGGTGCAGATCACCGACGCGGCGGGCGTGCCGCTGAAAGCGGACAGGAAAAAAGGGGAATGGGTGGTGCCGGTCGGCCCGGACCCGATTGTCCTTTCCCATATCTCGCAGGTGCCGCTGCCGGCGGACGCCGCCGACGCTGCCGACGCCGAAGCCACGCGCCTCCTAAAGCTCGCCAAACAGCAGGGCCTGCCCACCGAGCTGTACGAGCAGAGCTTGTTCAGTATCCGCAACCAGATTCCAACCACCCCAGAAGCGTCTGACCTGCGCTACAACGCTTTCGCTCGCTTTATCAACAACATTTCCCAGGTGCTCCAGCCGTTTGTCTGGATTGAAGGAGAAAGCGCCGGCACCTATACGTTCGACTCGCTCGTGTCTGACTCGGAAGCGTCCGGCGGCTCTTATCTGTCGCTGGATACCGACCGACCGCCCCCGACTTCCACCGGCGACAGCGGCAGCGGCTACTCGGCGCAGTACCAGTTCAGCGTCAACGCCGCCGGCTCCTACGAAGTCTGGGGTGCGACAAGCCCGCTGTCTGCGTCCTCGCCCTTCACCTACACCCTCGATGACGGCGGCGCGAACACGTCGGAAGATGCCCGCCCGGAAGGCGGCCTCTACGCCGGCAAGTTCGTCTGGAACCAGCTTGGCAGCGTGTCGCTCGCTCGTGGTCGCCACACGCTCACGGTTAGTGTCACCCGCCCCCACCGCTCCGGTGGCCGCTACGTCCTCGCCGTAGACACCTTCTGCCTCAGCCGCGTCCCGTTCCACCCCAACGGCACTCAGGTTCCCGCGATAGAGCTGCTCCCGCCGCCCGTCGAGCGCGACAAACACGGCAAGCTGGTCCAGAAAAAGCCGAAAGAAGACAACGCCACTGATGATCTGCCGACGCCGACACCAGAGTAAAACTATTTCTTGGAAGGTGTAGCGGGAAATTATAAAATATCTAGAAAATAATGCTTGACAATCTGCACAACTTGTGATAGAGTTGGACTACGACGCTGAACGCCGGGCGTCTCCTATGGCTTGACCTGTGTGGAGGAACCCAATGTATTCACTGCTTACGTTGTTCCCGCGCTTCTTCGCCCGCGCTTCTTCGCCCGCGCTTCTTCGCCCGCGCTTCTTCGCCCGCGCTTCTTCGCCCGCGCT